>Ga0316204_10000144_pt1 | contig 296532 bp, 278 predicted proteins | sample 6monrhotite_MG_2_FD_205661 | JGI IMG/M metagenome (GOLD analysis project Ga0316204, IMG submission 205661) | Microbial mat bacterial communities from mineral coupon in-situ incubated in ocean water Damariscotta River, Maine, United States -... | ecosystem: Environmental > Aquatic > Marine >... | reverse complement strand
GAACCCCTATGCAGACTTTGATTGATGGAAAACAAATCTGGATGGATAAATTTGTAGACCAAATTTAACCTGACAGTCACTAGCTGAGAAATCGGTAACTGTCAGATAGAGTCTGAACTATTACAATATATGGCACGACCCGTATTTCTTCCAAAAATTGGTTCACTGAATTGCAATTCAAAAAGACCGTCTGTGAAGGAAGAAAGGTCAAGTGGTAAAGCTGGTGCTAAGGGCAGATTAACGGAAGCGCCAAACTTCACGACACTGAGAAAATCAGGCGATGAATTTGGTAAAACAAGAGCATCAGGCGTGCCACGGCTAAAACTCCACCCTGTCGCCGTTACAACTACTCTACCATCATCTGCGACCGAAACTGACACAAGGCCACCAGTCGTATCAATGTCAAAGTTAAATCCAGTTATGACATCGTTATATTGAACAGAGGTGGTCCCACTTTGTTGGACAGGTTTGCGGCGATGCTAAGCTTTTTTATGTTGTTTAATGTTATGCCGCTTTTTTCCTTTGATCAGGGCCATGGGCCTGATTTTCGATTTTCTGAGTATAGACCTCAGCGGGGGTTTGTCCATTAAATGTGGAATGAGGCCGGGTGTGGTTATAATGGGTCAACCAAGAGCCAATATTTTGTCGGGCCTGCAAACCATTGTCAAAGGCGTTAAGATATACACATTCATATTTCAAACTGCGCCAGAGACGTTCGATAAAGACATTATCCATCCATCGGCCTTTGCCGTCCATGGAGATTTTGATGCCTTTGTCCTTTAACGCAGAGGTAAAATCAAAGCTGGTAAATTGTGATCCTTGGTCCGTGTTGAATATCTCCGGCTGACCATGGTGGGCAAAGGCCTCTTCAAGAGCTTCCAGACAAAAACTCACATCCATGCTGTTTGACAAACGCCATGCCAGCACTTTACGGCTATACCAGTCCATAATCGCCACCAGATAGAGAAACCCCCTCTTGATCGGAATATAGGTGATGTCCGTGCACCAGACCTGATTGGGTCTGGTAATGGCAATATTCCGCAGAAGATAGGGATAAATCTTATGCTCGGGATGCGGAATACTGGTGCGTGGTTCCTGATAAATGGCCCGTAAGCCCATGGTCCGCATCAGGCGGCGGATACGGTGACGGCCGACACAATAGCCTTGCCGGCGCAAGTGCCGCGCCATTTGGCGAGAGCCATAATAGGGTGTCGCCAGAAATTGTTCATCAATCAGACGCATCAAGGCCAGATTCAGCAGGCTCTCGCCTTTCAGATTGTAGTACCAGCTCGAGCGGCTGATCGACAACAGGCGGCATTGTACGGCGATGCTCAAATTATTATTGGCCGCCACTACCATTTCTTTCCGCCTCCTAGCCCCAATCGACTGGAGGCTTCGGACAAAAGATGGCGTTCCGCCTGCTACGCATCCATTCTCAATTGTCAATTGGCCAATTTTGGCATGCAGGTCTTTTACTTCCAATGTGTGATTGTTTTGCTGAACCTCAAGTTTGCCGGAAAAACCAGCCTCCATGGAAGCTAGGGCTTCCCGTTTCCAGCGACCAATTACTGTCGAATGCACCCCAAACTGAGAAGCTAGTTCTGGTACAGGACGGTCGTCCCGAAGCGCGGCGACAACCACTTTCGTTTTGAAAGAGGCTGGATAATTTTTGCGTGTTCTACTCATTCATATGATCCTTTCTTGATCAAAATAAAAGCTTAACACACTGTCCTATTTTCTGGGACCACCTCTTATGAAGCTCTTCATCACGCTATTGAAAAAATATCTTCCTGTGAAAAAACTTGGCATATTGAAGCTGAGGGCGAAGTATATGATAAAAAATACCATGCTGGTGCTGACAATATTATTAAACGCAAAACCAATACAATAACCAAAACCCAACCTCCTTTTGTCAAGACCAATATTTCTGTGCCATCTATAAGCGTTGGCAAACAAACGCTTTTTTTCTTCCCTGACAGATTGTTAGTCTTTGAAAATAATGCTGTCGGGGCAATTTCCTACAAAAATTTATATCTCAGCGTATATGCCAGTAATTTCATAGAAGATGAGCGCGTACCTAGAGGTTCTTTAATTGTCGGCCAAACTTGGCAATATGTTAATAAGCGTGGCGGCCCTGATAAGAGGTTTACGAATAACCATGAAATTCCCATTGTCGAATATGGTTATATTGACCTCACAAGTGACACGGGTTTAAATGAGCGTATTTGTTTGTCCAGAACAGATAAAGGGCCATATTTTGAAAAGGCTATTGAAGCTCTATCCAAAATAGTCAAAGCCTGACCTAGATTGCCTCTAGCTAAGGCCCTTACACCCCCCAAACAACATAATTTTCACCTAAAACAGTGATTTCAGCAATATCACCATTGTAAAGCATATCGCGAGCATAACTTTCATAATCGAAGTAATAACGAAGATATTCAGGCAATAGTTCAATCATGCCTGTTTCTTCCAGATAGTTTTCTGCATACTGCTCTGGAGTACCCGCGTATAAGCAGATATCCTCCAACTTATCGATAATGGCTTCCATATGTTCAGCAAGATCATCAGCCAGATAAATCGCTTTCACAGCGTTTTCATGGTCAAGTTGCACAAATTCATTGAACCATAAGTCAAGGTTTGCTTGATTAACAGAGAGGGCCTTAAAGAGTTCAGCATTCTCGCCATCAATGAACTGGATTTCATATTCCTCCACATGCTGCCCGTAAGCATTATAGTGATTTTCGGCTTTCTGAAAATAGTCATTATAATCCGTAAAGTAAAAACCAGTTGCCGAAGTGTCGTAAGGCGTTGCGTGATATTTATTAGTCATTGTCTTTCTCCTTGTTTTGATAACAAGGCGCGGTCGTGGCTGCTCAGGGCCCATTTATGGGGAAGCTGGCTGCATACTGTCTTCACGGGTTCTTGGCGCGGAAGATCAGTTGCAGGCAGTCCCGCAGACACTAAAACCCGACGGCAAAACAAGAGGGCAGTCAATGCCGTATCACTGCAACGTTCTAGCGTCGGCATATTAGATTTAAAAAGGCGAAAATATTCATGCACACGAAAACTATCTAAATACGACTCATGTCGCATAATGCATTGAAATTCATAATAAAATTATGGTGCGGGCGGAGAGAATCGAACTCTCACTTCCTAAGAAACAGGATTTTGAATCCTGCGCGTCTACCAATTCCGCCACGCCCGCTTGAAGGAAATGCAGTCTTATCACCTTCATATTCTATAGCCAAGTGAAAAGTGTCCGTAATGTAAAAAAAACTATTCTTCATAAATAAAAACATTCAAGAACGTTCACTTAAAAGCGCCAAGGGCGCAGTGACCTAAGAAAGCCAGCGCCAGTTCTGGCTCTGACTTATGGCACCTTATGCCGCAAAGGGCTTCTGGGAAGCCGTCATAAGGTACACCGAAAAAGCCCCTTTATGCGCTTAGAGCGCGGGCTTTTTCTCCCGAATTGGCCTACGGACATTAATTGCTGCTGCATTTATACTGTTCTGTATATGAGATGCATAGTATTTCTCAATCATCTCCACACTGGTACGGCAGTTTTTAGCAATCTGATAAATATCTGCCCCCTCCATAAGTCGAAAACAAATATATGAGTGTCTGAGGCTGTATGCTGTTCGACGATTACCTTCACGATCAAATTTTAAGTTTTCTTCTGCTAAAATTTTATTCAGCAATTCTCTATGTAAGATAGGAAACAATCGATCCTCTGGTTTTGGGTTATTTCTTTCGACTAATCGTTCAAATGGTCGTACGGCCCCATTTGTACTTTTACAGAAGCCAACGCCCCTTTTTCCTCGTACGGCAATCACAAGAATTGTTTCGTCTGTATCCAAATCTTCCACAATTTCTACATCACGATATTCAAGCCGCAATGCTTCATCAGGACGAATACCAGTGTTCGCCATAAAAAGAACCATATCATGAAGCTGTTCGTAATTACCTTTATACCGTTTTCGTATTGGATTTTTTACACGGCGACGTGTCGCTTCATAAAGGCGTTTATATTCCTCATGATTAAACCATGCACGATGTGAAATTTTTGTATTTGATCTATATGGTGGAGATAAATCAGGTAAATGCTGCAACCACCCGTGCCGAATGGCAGTTTTTAAAACTTGTCGCAACGTAACAATTTCATGGTGGAGTGTTGTTCTTGCTGGTGGTTTCTCAGACTTCATACGATGAATACGATAATCCTGCACTAGTCCCGGCGTAACTTCAGATAGTCCTTTGTCTCCAAAATACGGGTTTAATTTTGTGCGAATTCGACTTTTATGCCCCTCAACATATTCAGCGTTCCTCTGGCCTTCGGTAATAATTTCGTACTCTTCTTCAAATTTCTTTGCAGCAAATTTAAAGGTTTTCTCATTTTTGAGTTCCCCCATTCTATTTTTACCACGTAATTCCAGATACCAGTCCTCTGCAAAATCCTTCGCACGGGACAAACTATCCTCTTTTGTACTTACACGCCGATTCTTTCCAGCCAAATATGTCGAGCATTGCCAATGCTGACTATTCTCTCTTTTGTATACGTGAACTTTACCGCCCAAAACTGTGTGCTTAACCATTGTATTTTCCCTCAAATTGGTCAAAATGTGTAAGTAATGTGAAAGAGTATCAGAGAACTCTTATCAAGCAAGAATATTACTTAACTTTTTGATTTGTATGACATTTATATTTGAGAGAATGATATCAGATTGCGCTTTTGAATCTCGCGCGTCTACCAATTCCGCCACACCCGCGTGATGGAAATGCAGTCTTAACATCTTCATATTCTGTGGCCAAGGGAAAAATGTATATTCTGACTTTAAGCTATATTTTAATTAGAGAAAGGGGGTCTCTTATTGCGATAACCTATCCGCAAATATTTAACAGCTTTAACATAAAAAGGCAGTCAATGCCGCCTTCGCCGCAATACCGCCAGTTTGGCGGAGCGGCGCTAGTCAGGAGCAAGAATTGGGACGGGAGGGGGACGGCGTTCAGGCCTAAAAAAAGGCCGGCTTTTATGCCGACCTTTTAGAATATATAATTACTTTTTAGAATATTTCCCTCAGTATCTATTCAACGGCGGCGGATTTCATGGATTTTTGCAGCTTTTCGAAGGCGCGCACCTCAATCTGACGAACCCGCTCGCGGCTGATGTGATAAATCTTGCTCAAATCTTCCAGGGTGGAGGGATTATCTTTCAGCCGGCGTTCTGTCAGAATATGTTGTTCCCGCTCGTTCAGGTCTTGCATGGCATTTGCCATGAGGGCGCGGCGGTTGGTCAGCTCCTCGTCATTGGCATAGGCGGTTTCCTGATCTATGGCATCTTTATCTTCGAGCCAGTCCATCCATTCGCCTTCGGCATCTGCGCGCATGGGGGCGTTGAGGGAATGGTCGCTGCCAGCCATGCGGCGGTTCATATTGACCACTTCTTTTTCGCTGACATTCAGGCGGGTGGCGATTTCTTTCACGTCATCGGGGTGAAGGTCACCTTCATCAATGGCTTCAATTTGTCCCTTAATGCGGCGCAGATTAAAGAATAATTTTTTTTGGGCCGCGGTGGTGCCGATTTTAACCAGAGACCATGACCGCAGGATATATTCCTGCATGGAGGCCTTAATCCACCACATGGCATAGGTGGCCAACCGAAATCCCCGGTCCGGGTCAAAGCGTTTCACCGCCTGCATCATGCCGACATTTCCTTCGGATATCAGTTCACCAATGGGTAAGCCATAGCCCCGATAACCCATGGCAATCTTGGCCACAAGGCGTAAATGTGAGGTGACAAGCTTATGGGCGGCTTCGCTGTCCTCATGTTCGGTCCAGGCTTTGGCCAACATGAATTCTTCCTCAGGCTTAAGCATGGGGAATTTACGGATTTCCTGAAGATACCGTGTCAGGCTGCCTTCCGGGGTAATCGCGGGTGTTAACTGTCTGGCCATAATGTTCTCCACCTTTTCGGCTAAAATATAGATAAATACCAGTATACCATATTTTCAGTTTTTTGTCGCCATGATCTGATTGTTTTCCAGCCGGGTTTATAGTCTAATTATTTTCTAAGGCTGAAATAAGGCGTTTCATATCATTTGGTACTTCTGCTTCAAATGTCAAGTCTTCGCCAGTGGTCGGATGAACAAATCCAATCACAAAGGCGTGAAGAGCCTGGCGGTTAAAGCCATTTATGGCTTCCTGAGCACGGTCAGAAAAATTTTTCGACTGCATGGGGCCGGATTTCCCATAATGGGGATCGCCGACGAGGGGATGACGGATATGGGACATATGAACCCGGACCTGATGGGTGCGTCCGGTCTCAAGCCGGCATTCGACAAGGCAGAGGCTTGGGGCCAGTCGTTTCAGGGCCGTCCCTTTATCAAAAGTCTTGCGCTTTGGCTCCAGTCTGCGGACCACCTGATAATGGGTGACGGCATCACGGCCTCGCTTACTTTCGTAGGGCACGACAGCCATTTTCAGGCGGTTGCGCGTGTCACGGCCAATTTTCTCATGGATGGTTCCGGATGCCGGATTTGGCACGCCCCAGACAACGGCAAGATAAGCACGCTCCAGAGTATGTTTGGCGAATTGTTTGGCAAGCTTATGATGGGCGCGATCGGTTTTGGCCGCTACCATCAACCCGCTGGTTTCCTTATCAATGCGGTGGACAATCCCCGGGCGTTTCACGCCGTTAATGCCGGACAGGCTGTCGCCGCAATGATAGATCAGGGCATTGACCAGGGTACCATCAGGATTGCCGGGAGCAGGATGTACCACCATGCCAGCCGGTTTGTTGATGACAATCAGTTGATCATCCTCATAAACCACATCAAGGGGAATATCCTGTCCTATGGGCACGGCTTCTTCAATGACGGGGATGGTGCAAAAAAAATGATCTGCATGTTTGACCCGATAAGACGGGTCGGTTATTGTCTGGCTCTTATGGGAAGAAGAGGCAGGGATGAATGTGACTTGGCCCTCGGTGATTAATTGCTTTAGCCGCGTGCGGCTGATGTCTGGTAATGATTGAGCCAAAGACAGCGCAAGAAACTTATCAAGGCGTTGGCCCTCGGCTTCTTCTTCGACTGTTATATCAATATGTATATTATCTATAGTGGAATTTTGTAACGTCATGACAGAAGAATTGCCAAATAACCATGGGTTTCTCAAGTTTATTGTGATTTTTATGGGAATATTAATTATCATCGGTCTTGCGGTTGTGGTTTGGAAGGTCATTGATCTGGCCAAACAAAAGGCCGCACGGGAGAAGGCGGAGGCCACGCAACAGGAGAAAATCATAGAGCCAGACCGAGATACAGTAATGGCTACGAAGGTTTCTGGAGAATCCTTTGCCTATGACTTATCTCTTGCGCCCGGGGAAAAAATCCTTGAGACGACGGCAGCGCAGAATGGTCTGTGGATCAGGATAGGAGAGGGGGGTCGTACCAACCGAATCATCTTAACTGATTTCATAGGGAAGACCATTGGAACGATCAAAATAAAGCGAGATGATGAAGAAGCTGTTCCTGCCAACTGATTTGGAAAGGGAAATACGCGCACATTGCGCGGTGAGTTATCCCAAGGAAGCTTGTGGTTTATTGATAGGGCGTCATGACGTCAAAAATCAGTTTCATGTGACCCAAGTCGTCCCATCGCCCAATCTGTCCCATCAGCCGGAAAAAGCCTTTGAGATAGACCCCGCGCTGATCATTCATCATCAAAAGAATTGCAGAGGCGGGGCGTTAAAAATAATCGGCCATTATCACAGCCACCCCAATGGCGCGGCGGAACCCTCAAGCCATGATCAAGACCAAAATTATGACGAGGCCCTGATTTGGGTGATCATAAGCGTCACAAAAGACGGGGCGCAAGATATAAACGCCTTCGCCACCCATGACGGACAGTTGGCGCATATGATCATTTCGGTATTATGACGATATAGTCGCCCTGAAGGAGAGGCGATCAAAAAAAGTAAAGAATAGGTATTGTGCCCTCCGATTACTTCATTGAAAAATACTCAAATGGCAAATTTATATTACAGATTGGTTCCATTGATTGAAAAGGGTAAACGGAGAATCTTCAACGAGAAAAATACAGTATTTTAAAACAAAAATGGAAGGGTATAAATTGAATAGATTTCCGCGAGTTAAAAAAATATTAGAAATACTATTTATTTCTTTGTTACTTTGTTACTTAGGGTATTGGATAATCAGTGTTTTGACAGAAAAAAATAATTTTGAAAAATTACCGACTGACGTGGCGCAAGAACTAGAAACCAGATTATTGGGTGATTGGGCAATGGCTACCGAAGAAGGGATGATGCTTATTAAATTTCAAAAAAATTCAATGAGTATGGCTAATTTTGCAACAGGGAAAACCGATACTAAAAATATTTCTGTAATATATAATAAGTTGGATAATGCATGGGGGATTGACTTGTTATCCACATATGGTGTTGTAGAAGGCAAAATGATGGTTGTTTATAAAGATCAAGACACAATTTTATTCGGTGCGCCCGGGCTTCCATTTGTCTCTCTTTATCGGGAATCAATGGGGTCAGAGTCATTTCTGTCCAATCAATAGAATTAGCATCAACCGATTTCTATACGTTTTATATCAACAAGTTGAGCCAAATGTTCGTTGGCCTCAACTTACCGGCTCTGGTTGTTTATTCTTCTGGGACATCTTCCACGGGCAGGGAGAATTTAACCAGCCCCTTCATTTTATTCGGATCAATGGGCTTGCCGCGCCGCAGGATGCTGATCCGGCCTTCGCGGGCCAGATGTTTGGCCTGTTGTTTGACGGCCAGAAAATATTTCCGCCAGGCATCCTTGGGGCTGTTCTCTTTCGCACGATCGTCTGCAATTTCAATGGCGATGTCGCGCGGGGCCACAGGTGAACCGCGCTCAACGGCTCTTATGATATAGAGGATGACGGGATCTTCTTCCGGCTCAATCTCATTTTCAGTATTTTCTGTCATAAGGGCCGTCTATCATGAAAATATCATGGGGGCCAGATATATTCTTTAATTATTATGTTAATTCGCTATATAGAAAGATCGAATAAAAGAAAAGGCGGGGTAATTAATGCCGGCAATGTATATTTTATGGGGAATTTTGATAGGTGTTCTTGTGGCCGCCCCATTGGGGCCTGTGAACTTAATCTGTATTAGGCGGACGCTCGCCTATAGCCGGCGCAATGGTCTTACCGTCGGCATGGGGGCTGCCGTGGCAGATACGATTTTTGGTGGGATAGCTGCCTTTGGATTGTCTTCTGTAATGGGGTTTGTGGATAAAATTGATGGCTGGTTCAGTCTTGTCGGAGGCGGTATTCTGATTGTTCTGGGTATTAATCTCTGGAACAAACACCCTCATTTAAGCCATGTTGAAGATACGGTAAGAGACCGGCTTAAGGGCGCGGCCGGTGCCTTCACCTTAACCATAATGAACCCCATGACCATTTTGGGTTTTGTGGCTTTGTTCGTGGCTCTTGGGCTTCAGGATATGGGGCAGCAGCCGATAAACGCCATCGCCGTTACCTTTGGTATATTTCTGGGCTCTGGTCTGTGGTGGTTTACGATCACTGGCTGCGCGGGGTATATGAAAAGCCGTCTGTCCGATCATCATTTACTGATCATCAACCGTGTCTCGGCTGTCATTGTGGCGTTATGCGGCATTTGGGCTGTGAGCCAATATATTTTCTAAAAGCCAGAATATTTTCTAAAAAACGACCTTGCCATTTGCAATGAAGAAACCGTTGCGGAATTGGGGTTTTTGGTATTGAAAGCATGTCCCGTCCGGGTTGACGACAGTACCGCCGGCCGCGGTTAAGACCGCATGGCCTGCGCCGGTATCCCATTCCATGGTTGGGCCAAAGCGGGGATAGATATCTGCCTCACCTGCCGCGACCAGGCAAAATTTTAGCGAACTTCCGGTTGATATAATATCGGTGACACCCAGTTTTTCGAGGAAGGCATTTGTCTGCGCATCCCGGTGAGATTTGCTGGCGACAGCGGTAATGCCGCTTGCCGGGACATCACGCACGCAAATGGGGATTTCCGGGCCAATGAAACGGCCTTCACGAATATTCATTTGAATGGCATGGTTTGGATCCTTGGCTACAAACATGCGGCTGAGTGCGGGGGCATAAACGATACCAAAAGTCGGTTGGCCATGTTCTATCAGGGCAATATTGACCGTAAAATCTGAGCCTTTTTTGATAAATTCCTTTGTGCCGTCTAGGGGATCCACAAGCCAGAATTTATTGCCGACATCCGGGATAATACCGCTGCTGGCCTGTTCCTCGGCAATGATGGGAATGTCCGGCGTTATTTGGCGCAGGTCGCGTAAAATTATTTTTTCCGCCGCTTCGTCGGCTTCTGTTACCGGGGAAGCGTCATCCTTATAAGTAACGTTAAAATCTTTCGCGTATATTTCCATGATTTTGCGACCTGCTTCAATCGCGGTTTCATATAGATTATCCGATAGAAACTGATAATTCACAGCGGACTTTGTCATGGTGGGTTTCCTGTGTGGTTTCCGGTGTGGTTTCCTGTAGGATTTTCTTATAATGTGAAAATCAGCTGGTGATAATGGCTATTGTTATTGTCAAATGGCTATTATATGTTCACTCTAAAGTTTGTCATGTTTAAACTAACGAAAGTATATATTCAATGAATGATGTTGAGTTTTCTGCGCTGTTATGTTCCCGTCTCTGCCACGATTTGATCAGCCCTGTTGGAGCCATTGCCAACGGGCTTGAAATATTGGGCGATGAAGATGATGACATGATGCGCGAAGAAGTGATGAAGCTTTTGGCCCAAAGTGCCGAGACAACATCGGCCAGATTAAAATTCTATCGGTTGTCCTTTGGATCTGCCGGGGGGTTTGGCGAAAAAGTCCCTTTGAGGGAGGCAGAAAGTGCCATCAAGGGATTATATCTATCGGGCAATATTGATCTGACCTGGCAGTCGGATATTGGCGGAATGAATAAGGATGCCATGAAAATAATGTTGAATATGGTATTGCTTGCCGGAGAGAGCCTGTTTCGGGGGGGGGAGATGCTTATTGACATTAAAGAACAATCCCCAATCATCAGCGTTATGGTGACGGTTCGCGGGGATAAGATTATTTTTCAGGAGTCTATTCGCCAGACTCTTTTGGGGGACATTCCGGAAAGTGAAATCGAAGCGAAGACAGCGCCGGCTTTTCTGGCAGCAAGTGCGGCTCGGAAACTAGGCTGTGAAATTCAACATAAGTTGCACGATGAACAGAGCTTTTCCCTCCAAATGTCCTATCAGGAAAGTGATATTTAGTACTTTTAGCGCAAGGATATCCTTAAGTATTCAACGGGTGGAAGACGCCGGTGAAATTTTTTTAATATAATTTTGTAATCATTTTACTCCTTTTTAACCCTTTTCCACGATCTTGGATAAGAGTGAAGATATATGGCACTTTTTGTTGCGTGGAAAAGGTTAAAAAACGATGGATGATTTACTAAGCGAATTTCTTACAGAAACGTTGGAAAGCATTGATGTGGTTGATGTGGAGTTGGTGACCCTGGAACAGGACCCGACAAACAAACCCATATTGGATAATATTTTTCGTTTAGTACATACCATTAAAGGTACATGTGGTTTCCTTGGATTGCCACGACTCGAAACTGTGGCCCATGCGGGTGAAAATGTATTGGGTAAATTTAGAGATGGGGAATTGGTTGTCAAACCAGAATCCGTCACTTTGATCTTAGCGGCGCTTGACCGTATTAAAGAAATACTTGCCGGGTTGGAAGAAACACAGGAAGAACCACAAGGGGATGACAGCGCGCTTATCGCTCAGTTAAATGTTGTTGCTTCTGGCGGTACAGTTGATCTAAAAGCGCCAACTGCTGAAAAGGTTGAAGAGGAAGATAATATCGTCCTGCCTGAAATCACGCCTTCCACTAGTGTATTGCCGGGCCAAGTCTCATTAGAAGAATTAGAGGCCGCCTTTGCTGCGGCACCTGGCCCGGATGAGAGCCAAGACGTTGATCCTAGTCCGGCTGCTGACGCAGAGGAAACCGGAGCGGAGCATGCAGACGGTCAGAATGTTGATATTCTGGCGCGTATTGGCGGTATGGAATCCGTGAAGGTCATCATCCATCTTGTCCATAACAGAATTCTTGCTGATGCCTCTGTGAAAGGCTTGATGGAAGGAACAAATACCCGTGAGAGTAAGGAGAAAATGGGGAATTTCTTCGCGGCTCATCTTGCAGGAAAAGAAGATACCGGCCCGAGTGTTACGGCGACTTTTGCGCCGTTTATTTCTCATGGTATTACTGAGGAACAGAATGAAACTGTCTGTAAATTATTCATGGCTGTATTGGAAGAGGTGGATTTACCGCTTCTTGAAGTTGAGGCTGTTGTAGATTCTTACCGGAAGGTCTCTATTGAGATTCTTTCCGAAGCGCGAAGTTCATCAAAAAACAAGCGTAAAAAAGATGAAAAAAATGCCGCTGGGGCTTCCGCAAAATCGGGTGACACGAGCGTGGCTAATCAGAGTATTCGCGTCAATGTTCAGGTTCTGGAGGATTTGATGACGATGGTCAGTGAACTTGTGCTGACGCGAAATCAATTAATGCAGCTATTGCGAAATAGTGACGATAGCCAGTTTTCTATTCCGTTGCAGCGGCTAAGCCAATGTACAACGGAATTGCAAGAGGGTGTGATGAAAACCCGCATGCAGCCCGTTGGCAATGCATGGGCCAAATTACCGCGCATTATCCGTGACCTACAGTTGGAACTGGACAAGAAAATTGACCTTCAAATGCTGGGCGCAGATACAGAACTTGATCGTCAGGTTTTGGAAATGATTAAAGATCCGCTGACTCATATGGTGCGTAACTCTGCCGATCATGGTATCGAGATGCCGGCAGCTCGTCTTGCGGCCGGCAAGAAAGAAACGGGAACCGTTCGGTTAAATGCTTTCCATGAAGGCGGCCATATCATTATTGAAATTACAGATGATGGTGCGGGACTTCCTGTTGACAAACTGAAAGCCAAAGCGTTGAAAAACGAATTGGCCACGCAGGAAGAATTGGATGCAATGTCCGATAATCAGATTCAAAAATTCATTTTCCATGCCGGCTTTTCTACAGCAGAAAAAGTGACGGCCGTATCTGGCCGCGGCGTTGGGATGGATGTTGTTCGATCTAATATTGAGAAAATTGGCGGCACGGTTGATCTTAAATCAATCGAAGGCAAAGGCACAAGTTTTAGCATTAAAATACCGCTAACATTGGCCATTGTTTCGGCCCTGATTGTGAAATGCCGTGAAGAAAAATTCGCGATTCCGCAAATTAGTGTTCTTGAACTGGTGAGAGCCTGCAATGATTCAGAGCATAAAATTGAACATATTAACAACACGCCTGTGCTGCGATTGCGAGATCGTTTATTACCCCTTATCCGATTGGATAAAATTTTGGGGATGGCTGATATAGATACTGACGAGACCAAAGCGAAAGAGGATTATATCGTTATTTCCCAAGTAGGGACATTCACTTTCGGCATTGTGGTGGACCAAGTGTTTGATACGGAAGAAATCGTGGTCAAGCCTGTGGCGCCTATCTTAAGGGATTTACAGACTTTTGCAGGGAATACTATCCTTGGAGATGGCAAGGTTATTATGATCCTTGATCCAAATGGTATCGTAAGTCAAATTGGCGATAAAATGGATGATAGTACCAGCTTTGGCATGGAAGAAGAAACGCGGGAGGCCGTGAAAGACAATAGCGAGGCTATTCTTTTATTTAGTACAGGCGATAATAATCGCCGGGCGGTTCCGCTGTCTCTTGTGGCGCGCCTTGAAGAAATTGATGTGACGTCTATTGAAAAATCAGATGGTAAACCGGTGTTCCAATATCGGGGACGATTAATGCCATTGGTGACTTTAGATGATAATTATCAGTTAAAAGAAGAAGGCCGCCAGCCGTTACTTGTTTTTACTGACGGTGATAAAACCATGGGCATTGCCGTAGATGAAATCCTTGATATTCTGGAAGATGAAATCGATATTGAGTTATCCTCTGGCATTGATGGTCAGGTGGGGACATCTGTTATCAATGGTAATGCAACGGAAATAATTGATGTTGCTTATTATATAGAGAAAGCTTTTGGTTCTTTGGGGACATCAAGCACTTCCGGTCATCTGGGTTCAATGGATGGATCTCACCTTCTTCTTATTGATGACAGCAAGTTCTTCCTCAATATGATCAGGCCGTTACTCTCCGCCGCAGGATATAAAATTACAGCTGTTGATAATGCCGCTGAAGCCCTGAGGCTTCGCGAAAAAGGTGAGGATTTTGATTTAATCATCAGCGATATTGAAATGCCTGATATGGATGGCTTCGGGTTTGCTGAGAAAGTTCGTGAAAGCGGCATCTGGCAGAGCACGCCAATGGTTGCCTTGTCATCCCATCAAACCCCGAAAGATTTTGCCCGGGGACGGGAGGTCGGTTTTGACGATTATGTGGTAAAACTTGATCGTGAAACATTGATGACAACAATTGTTGAACAGATTGGCAGAAAGAAAAATGCGGCATAAATGGTTCAGAAAAGGTAATATGGTATGAAAAATGAAAATAAAGATTTTGTGACAGTTCGCCTATCAGGCCAATTATGTGGTATCCCCATTCTGTCTGTACATGATGTTTTATCAGAGCAGACGATTACGGCTGTACCTCTTGCGCCGAGTGCCGTGGCGGGTGTTCTGAATTTGCGCGGTCGAATTGTCACAGCCATAAATTTGAGAAAACGTCTGGGTTTGGATGAAACAGACGAAAGCGGTGAAAATATGAGCATCGTTGTTGAATATGAGGGTGAGCCTTATAGTTTGCTGATTGACAAGGTAGGTGATGTTATCTCCTTCCCGGAAGATTCATTCGAACGCAATCCGGTCACTTTGGATGCGCGCTGGCAGGACGTGTCCGCAGGTATCTATCGCCTGGAAGGTGAACTGCTGGTCATTCTTGATGTCGAGAAATTATTGAATTTTAGGGAAAGCCAAGCCACGGCTGCTTAAATCAGTTACCCTTAAAACCTGAAGGTAATAAATTGTTGGGAGAGTAATAATGAAATCTTGTCTCGTTGTTGATGACTCGAAAGTTATAAGAAAAGTTGCAAGGCGAATTCTGGAAGATCTGGATTTTGACATTCGCGAGGCCGTAGATGGTCAGGATGCCCTGGATTCCTGTCATGATATGTTACCGGACGTGGTTCTTTTAGATTGGAATATGCCGGTGATGAATGGTCTGGATTTTCTAAAAGCACTCAGGCTTTCCGAGGGGGGAGACAAACCTGTTGTAATCTTTTGCACCACAGAAAACGATATGAGCCATATTAGTGCGGCAATATCGGCGGGTGCGGATGAATATATTATGAAGCCGTTTGACCGTGAAATCATCGAATCAAAATTTTCTCAGGCAGGATTGATATAGGTGCAAACAGTTTCCTTAAAAGAAAAAGACTCTAAGGATCAAATGCCAGGATCTGGTCAATATCGTGTTATGATTGTTGATGATTCTGCTGTGATCAGAGGGTTGATGACCAAGTGGCTCGGGGAAGAGCCATCAATTAACGTTGTTGGTACGGCCGGCAATGGTGAAATGGCGCTGGTTTGTATATCGCGCTATAATCCGGAAGTCATCATACTTGATATTGAAATGCCTGTTATGGATGGTTTAACAGCCTTACCGAAAATATTTGAAATTGATCCAAAGATTAAGGTTGTTATGGCCTCGACTTTAACAAAGCGCAATGCTGAAATCAGTATGAAGGCATTGTCGCTCGGGGCATCGGATTATGTCTCAAAGCCTGAAAATAACCGTGAAGTCGCCTCATCTCAGAGCTTCCAGGAAGAGCTTATCAGCAAAGTTATCAGTTTGGCGGCAGCGAGCCGCCTGAGGAATGGCGGGAAGGTTTACAAAGGGTCAGAAGGCAGCCTTATTGATAAGCAATTCACGCCGGTCATTAATGCTGATAAGAAGATTGACACGCGTAAATTTTCAAGCAGCACGACATCTGTAGTGGCAATTGGAAGTTCTACCGGTGGCCCGCAAGCCTTGCTTGTTGTGCTGAAAGATCTGGGTAAAGTGAATGTTCCCATTGTGATTACGCAGCATATGCCGGCAACTTTTACCGGAATTCTGGCAAAACATATAAGTCAGGATGCCAATATTGACTGTAAAGAGGCGGAGAATGGCGATATTCTTGAGGGCGGTAAAATCTATTTGGCACCCGGCGGGTATCATATGACTATTGTCGAAAGAGCGGGAAAGAAAATCGTCGCGTTAAATCAGGAACCACCCGAAAATTTCTGCCGCCCGTCTGTTGAGCCTATGTTCAGGAGTCTTATAGATATTTATGGTTCTGAAGTATTTGCTGTCATGCTAACGGGCATGGGCCATGATGGCCTTGATGCCAGCCGAAAATTGGTGGAAGCCGGCGGAAAGTTAATCGCGCAAGATGAAGAGACGAGTGTTGTTTGGGGAATGCCTGGTGCCGTAAGCCGGGCCGGTCTGTGTAGTGGTATATACCCACTGAATCAAATAGGTTCAAAAATAAAAGAAAAACTAGTAGGACGCACATAATGAGAAAAGAAGATTTTGAGCTATTAAGCAAGATCTTGAAAGAAAGGTCAGGGTTGGTCCTTTCAGAAGATAAGGTTTATTTGCTGGAAAGTCGACTTACGCCAATCGCCCGTAAAAAAGGTATGGAAACACTCGATGATTTGATTAATGAGATTCGGCTGCGGCGTAAGGAGGATTTACTCCGTGAAGTGACAGATGCCATGACAACAAATGAGTCATTCTTCTTTCGTGACAACACCCCATTTGATCTATTTAGGGAAGATGTTCTTCCCGAACTTATTAAATCCAGAACAAATAAACGGCTGCGTATATGGTGCGCGGCGGCTTCAACAGGACAGGAGCCTTATTCCTTAGGCATTATTTTAAAAGAAATGGAAGCCCAGCTCAGTGGTTGGAATATTGAAATAGTCGGAACCGACCTGTCTCAAGAGGTTCTTGATAAGGCGAAGGCCGGGGTTTATTCTCAATTTGAGGTTCAAAGGGGCCTGCCCATCAAGCTGTTGATGAAATATTTCACCCAAGCCGGTGAAATGTGGCAGATAACGGAAAATATCCGCAATATGGTCACTTATAAACCCTATAATCTTTTGGATGGTTTTGGCTTATTGGGCAAATTTGACGTGATATTCTGCCGTAATGTGTTGATATATTTCCACCAGGACACAAAAGCGGATGTTTTAAACCGCCTGCGGGAACAAATACCTGAGGATGGCACATTGTTTTTAGGCGCAGCTGAGACAGTTCTGGGCCTCACAGATAAATTCAAACCGGTTTCGGGAAAACGAGGACTGTATAAAACTTCTGATCATATGTCTCAAGCCTTGAAAGCTGGATGATCCATTAAGAATATCGCTTTAGGATTCTAAAGCGGAGACATATAAGAAGGCCACTCCTGAAAATCGGGAGTGGCCTTCTCATTTTGGTAAATGTAGAATTTACCGGAGACAATAAGTGATATCTATTAGCTGGCAACAGCGACGTCATCTGGCTTTTGCTCAGGATCTCGCAACACATATCCGCGCCCCCAGACGGTCTCAATATAGTTTTCACCGCAAATGGCCATTAATTTTTTGCGTAACTTGCAAATAAAGACATCAATGATTTTCAATTCAGGCTCGTCCATGCCGCCGTATAAGTGATTCAGGAACATTTCCTTGGTCAATGTCGTGCTTTTACGCAATGACAGTAATTCCAGCATGGCATATTCCTTGCCGGTTAAATGAACGCGTTGTGTATTGACATCAACTGTTTTTGTATCAAGATTAACCGCCAGTTTTCCTGTGCGGATAATGGATTCTGCGTGGCCTTTGGACCGGCGGATAATCGCCTGAATTCTGGCAACCAGTTCTTCTTTGTAAAATGGTTTTGTCAAATAGTCGTCGGCACCAAAGCCAAGTCCTTTTACTTTATTCTCCAATTCGCCCATGCCGGACAGAATCAGGATAGGGGTGGCCACTTTTGACAAACGTAATTTTTTCAATACATCATATCCATGCATATCCGGCAAATTCAGATCAAGCAGAATAATGTCATAATCATATAATTTCCCAAGGTCTATACCCTCTTCCCCAAGATCGGTACTGTAGATATTAAACCCCTCCGCAGATAACATTAACTCAATACTTTTTGACGTTGATGGATCATCTTCTATGAGTAAAACGCGCATTTATACACCCTTATGTTTATGTTTATTTGAATAATATTAATGGTTAACTTGTGTTGTTAACCTCTTCTTGTTAACTACTATTAACATAATTGGTTAACAAAAGGTAACCAAGGTGATGAATTAAGGGGCTTTTATCAAAAAAATTAATAATATAATTCCTGTTCTAAGGTTTCTTGTTGTTATAACCCATTGTAATATAAGGAAGTTAATGTATGTTACTGAACATTTAAGTTAATAATAATTTAAAAGAAAATATTCTTATTTTTTGTATATTCTTCTGTGATGAACATCATATTTAGCGTATTATATGCCAATGTTTAACGAAAATCATTGTGGATGGCTGTGTATACTTTAAAAGCTGAAATAGAAAGAATGAACAGCTGGCGCTTTTATGGCCGGGTTGTTGGTATTCAGGGTCTTTTGGTCGAAGTCGCCGGCGCGCAGCAATCGTTAAGCATTGGATCGCGCGTTAACCTTTTATCTCGTCAGGACAAAATCATTGCCTGTGAAGTCGTGGGCTTTAAGGCGGATCAGGCTTTGCTCATGCCATATTCAATGCTCGAGGGTGTTGGCGTTGGCTGTCAGGCCTTTGTTGAGGGCGAAACGCCTGTGGTTCATCCCTCAAACCAGTGGTTGGGCCGGGTGGTTAATGCCATGGGGGAACCCATTGACGGCAAGGGCCCGATAAAAGCCGGGGCGGAATCTTATCCCATTCGTGCGCAACCGCCATCAGCCCATTTGCGCCAACGTGTCGGCGGTAAAATTGATTTGGGCGTTCGGACATTAAATACCTTTGTCACATGTTGCAAGGGACAAAGGATGGGCATTTTCGCTGGCTCAGGTGTCGGTAAATCCATTCTTCTGTCAATGTTTGCCCGTTATGCCAGATCAGATGTGTCTGTGATCGGCCTGATTGGAGAGAGGGGACGGGAAGTCCAGGAATTCATTGAGGATGACCTTGGCCCTGAGGGACTGGCCAGAAGTGTCGTTGTTGTGGCGACCTCTGATGAAACAGCCCTCATGCGAAGGCAGGCGGCTTATCTTACGTTAACAATTAGCGAATATTTCCGTGACCAGGGCAATGATGTTCTCTGTTTAATGGATAGTGTCACGCGTTTTGCCATGGCCCAGAGGGAAATTGGTCTTGCCGGCGGGGAACCACCAGCCAGCAAAGGCTATACACCAACGGTATTTGCAGAATTACCAAGGCTATTGGAACGGGCCGGCCCCGGAATCGATAAGGGTGTTGGTACAGGCTCAATCACAGGGCTCTTTACGGTTCTGGTGGAAGGTGATGACCATAATGAACCTATATCTGATGCGGTACGGGGCATATTGGATGGCCATATTGTCCTTGACCGTGCCATTGCCGAACGGGGGCGCTTTCCGGCCATTAATGTTTTACGGTCGATTTCCCGTACTATGCCCGGATGTAATAATAATGAACAAAATGATCTTTTAGTTACCGCTCGTAAATATTTGGCAGACTATAATGATATGGAAGAGATGATTCGCCTTGGTGCTTATCGTCCTGGTGCAAATCAGGAGGTGGACGCGGCTATTCATTTTCATCCTGCGCTTGAAGAATTCATGACGCAGAAAAAAACTGAATGTAGTATGCTGGATGAAGGATATGAACGGCTTGCACAGATATTGCAAGATGTTCCGATGGGCATTGAGCCCGAGTAAGGCATGCCGTCAAAATCTAAAATGATAACAATAAAGACGGTCAAAACAGGAATATTTACATAATGAGTCGTAAAGCTATGACAGGCATGATCCGGTTGCATAAGTGGCAGTTGGATGAAAAACGAAGAGATTTGGTTGAACTGGAAAAAATGCGGGGTGACCTCAGAAAAAATTTGTCAGACCTGCAAAACGAACTGACTGAAGAACAAAAGAAAGCGTCTGAAACGCCCGTCGTCAGCATAGCCTACGCGGGTTATGCGCAAAATGTGATAGCGCGCCGAGTGAATATCGTTAATTCCATGCTAGAGGTTGAAGCTTCCATCGAGACTTGTAAAGACCAGGTGGCTGAGGCGTTTAAGGAACTGAAAAAATACGAGGTTGTTGAGCAGCGGGAGCGGGAGCGTGAATTGCGCGTACGTGGCCGCCGCGAACAAAGTGAACTTGATGAACTGGCCATCAATATGCATCGCCGCCAGAATATGGGGTAGGTTTTTTTATAATATTCCGATTTTAAAAGGGGAACGTTAGAAAAACGCTTCTGCCCGCAAAGCCATGACGGAACATAGAAGGCCAGGTTCTTTCGGCTTTGTGATGACGTGCGGGCCTTCATCCGATGTGCGGTATCGCTTTTCAAACCCCACCTTGCCATCAGATAAAATAATTCCGGTCAAATGGGGCCAGATATTGCGCTAGAATATGGCAGGAAGACGTTTTAGCAGGGCATCATTCTGCCAGTCAGGTTGGCGGTCTTCAATGGTGACCCATATATTCTGGCCATGGGTATTTTCTTCATTGACCAGATTTATTTCAATCCACTTCGGAATAATATGATTTGTGATATCCTCCAGAATATCGTGGGCTAAAATTTCTGCTTTTGTGGCTTCCCCGGCGAATTTTTGCTTCAGATAGGTGGCTAATCCTTCATGATTGAGCAAAAGCTTGTCCGGGACATAACGTAATCCAAACAAATAGGCCTGTTGGTTCAGGCGGACTTCCTGTGTGACGGAAACCGTATAGGTCTTGTTACGATAAGGGTTTGATGATGAGGACAAGATGTCCTTATTGGCGGAAAGTGAAGGGTCTGCCATAAAAAAATATTCTTTCTATACTTCAAGCATGTGAATTCTCTGGTTGAGGGTACTCTGTACAGAAATATCCGGTGAAATATTATCTTTGAATTGAAGGTCACCGGCGAGACCGCTGATCTCCAATGCCGATATGAACATGGCGGATATCGTCTTTTTCATTTCTGCGGGCAATATGGCTTTTGATTGGATAATCATATTGAGCTTTGTCTCATTCAGCAAGCCGTCCATCTGAATTTCACCAATTTGGCTTAAGTTTAATCCCACGATAAAGCGGGTTGTGGTGTCTTCGTCACCGTCTTCATCACCGTCTTCAGGGGCATTGTTTTTTTTGTCGGCCTCTTCATCGACCGGCTGCCGGGTCAGGATGGGGATGGCATGAACATCTGTACCAACCTGCATGGGCATTAGGGCGGGTCGCCATTCATTGGGGGCTGTTTCAGCACCCAACCTGAATATGCGCTTCATATCATTATCCAGCATATTCAATAATTTACCTTGTTCAAGCTTTTCCATACGTTGGGTAACGGCGGGGCCTAGCCATGTTCGGGCCGGGTTCTTAGCGCCTAAGGCCGCGAGAAAAAATATCATACCGGATGTCATTTGTGCAGGATTCTGGAGGCTCGGTATTCTATTCCCCAGGGCCGGGGTCACTATTCCTTCGGGGGGCGGCATGGCTGAAATAATTTGACTCAAGGATTGCCAGTTCTGGATGAAATTTTCCAGCGGCTGCGGCGGAATTTGCGCCGCGCTGATGGGCGTTGCGGACGGCGCCGTTGGTTGAGCAGGCGTGCTCAGGCCAGTTGACGCAACTTCTTGCGCGTTATTGGCCGGCGCGCCTGAGCTAATCTCAGTTGGGTTTCTACTTGCGTTAGCCTGTTGCTCAAATTGTCTTTCTGATTTTAAGGCCGATTTTGAGGCTGATTTTGCAGCTGGCATAATATCCGTCTGGCCGCCCTGCTGCGCGGGTAGATTGAAATTAATCACTGTTCCCGGCTTAAGATCTATGGGGCTTTGAATTTTAATCACTGAAACCGGGGTTGCAATATAAATGGATTTACTTGCCGGGTCGGGGGTCGTCTGGGCAGTTTGGGAATATTGGCCCGTATAAGGGCTATTCTTGTTGGTAAGGCCGGGCGCGGGAGCATTCATGTTATTTATATTCTGTTGCGGAATATTTTTTGCGGGATCAATGACAATGCCCGAAAGATTTTGAGCGGGCGCGGGGACTGCCATGGGCGGGGATCTGTCCGCAGGCCCCTGATGCTGAAGCTGAACATTTGACTTGGCGCCATCCTTAAGTCCGGCAGTAACCTCAGGCTTGCCCTCAATTTTACTTTCAACTTTATTTTGGGGCAAAATATCCGGTACAGTGATTGAGTCAATGCGTATCGTGAAATTATGGCCCGCTTTCATATTACCCAGCGGCCCTGGTTGCCCAAGCTGCTTCTGGACGATTTCAGGAAGATTAATATTTTTCTGAGGTATGTTTTTAACGACAATTGCCAGCCTATTCACATGCAACAATTTTTCAATGTTGAGTCTTGGTATGACCGCCGCAGTCAAACTTTGTCCTTTATTCTGTTCTTTATTCTGGCCCAAAATCTGAGGCGGTGTTTGGGCAATATGTTCTTGGGCTATGATGCCATTACCCGCAATAGACGACGGGATAATTGCCGGACTTCTCTGTTGCGGCGTTGCCCTTTCATACAGGGTATAATTCGTTGTAGAAGGGAGCGGCAATTCTTTCAGTTTATTGGCACTTTCCTTCGCGATATGCTCGGCGCGGTGGATATCTGTTGTTCTGTAAGCTATTTTGTGCGGATCAGGGGGCAGGGAATTTTGATCAATAGAGGCGCGTATTTTCGGGGGATCACTGCCCAGCCCGATAAGTTCCAATGTGACAGGAATTGGCTGTGGGATATTCTCGGGCAGGGGCGGCGCTGTGTTCTGCGGCGGGTTTTGATAGATAAGGCGGGCTTCAATTTCCCGGTCCAGCTTTAATATTTTAACGGACAGAACCGCATTGGGCGGTATTTTATCAATATCTTTTTGGTGTGATGGGTCATGTTTAACGACATATGTTCCTGTTTCAGAAGCAATGAGTGGGCGGTCTTGCCCATCAATACCAAGATACGTCGCAGAAATTTTGCTGCCTTCTTCAAGGTTCGACAGGCTGGTAGAAATGGTGACAGCCGTATCATAAGAGGCCGGTTTTTCTTTGATGTCCGGATTTTTTTCTGGTGCGGGCGTTTTCTTATCATGGGGCTGTTGCTGGGCGGAGCTGTCATCAGATGTGGAGGAGGTACGGGTGACCCGCGCAGCACCTTCGCCCGCGCGCTGGGAAGAGACATTCGATGGGGTATTAATATCGCTCATGCCGTTATATTACACCAATTTTGCGCTTTTTTTACAACTTTTTGGCAATTTCCAGTATATCCGCGCCTGCCAGGCTTTGGGGGTGACGCTGTAATAGGGGCTTTTGATGGCGTATGCTATCGACCACATGTTTGTCCCGCCGGACAGATCCCAGATATTCCGGGGTGAATTTAAGGAAATTTTCACAAACCTTTCTCAGGGTTTCATAAGTTCGTTTACCCTCATGACGATCTTCGACCATGTTGACCAGAATCGCCAAATTCATATTGGGGTCGCGGCGATGGTTTAATTTGATAAAGGCATAAGCATCGGTCAGTGACGTGGGGTCAGCCGTGACCACCACAATAATTTTGTCGGATATTTCACAAAGTGTCATCACAGATGTTTCCACCCCGGCCCCCAAGTCCATGATGGTCAGGTCATATTGCTGCGATAATTTGACCAGATCCTGATTGAGGCGCGTCAGGCGTTCTTTTTTTAGGGATGCCAGGCTCCCTGAGCCGGATTGACCGGATATGATGTCAAATATGCCTTTTCCCTTGCCCATATCGAAGCGGGTTGTCGCCTGATCCAATGGTATGGCCCCGGACAGGACTTGCCCTAAATCAGCCTCGGGAAGAAGTCCCAGTTGAATATCGACATTAGCAAGGCCGAGGTCACCGTCGAACAACAGTGTGCGGTTTCCCTGACTTGCAAACAGATGGCATAATGTGGTTGATGTCCAGGTTTTGCCAACACCGCCTTTGCCTGAAGCAACCGTGATAATTCTGGAGCCAGTTTTTTCAGGGCCAGTTGTTTCAAGACCGGTTTTTTCAAGAGATATCATGGTGTTTCACCTTCTATAGTATCCGTTATAAGGTCGTCGTTATCTTCAGGGCTTGTCTTATCCTGTTTTTCCGGTGTGAAAACCTCCTGATCCTTAACACGGGTGAGGAGCTTGGCGAGGCTTAAGGCATCTACACGCTCTATTCCCTTGGCAAGATAGGGCGTTATACCCGCGCCGGCAAAGGCAAGGTTTTCATCTGCAACGGCGAGCAGACTGGCATAACGCCGGGCCACATCCAGCCGCGTTGCAATGAACCGCCGGGCACCAAGATTGGCATAGGTCTGCGCAATCTCCCGTGCTTCCAACGGATCAATACCCGCGGCGATGACGAATATGGGTTCGACATTATATGCCGTAATAAATTGATGCAATTCGGTCATTTCACGGCGATCAAAAGGGTTGTAGCCCATGGTATCAATGATCACCAGTTCTTCGGACTGCCTATTCGTCGTAATGGCCGGGGCCAGAAGGTCAGGCTCGGAAACTTCAATGACGGTGGTTTTTAAAACCTCGGCATAGCCGTTCAATTGGGCTGTACCGCCTGTCCGAATGATATCTGTATTTATCAGGCGCACCGCTCTGCCGGATAATACGGCCTGACTGGTCAGTTTTGCAGCGGTGACTGTTTTGCCGGCACCTGGCGGCCCGACCAGCATGATCGGGCGATTTTGGTAATCATTATTGATCGGGCTAAAATGAAACATTAAATCCAGCGTTTTTACCAGGGCGTTTATATTATTGTCGTCATCAAATGATGCCGCGGTTTCGAGCATTCTGTCCGTCATCGTCTTGCCGATACCGTGGTGGTTCAGAAAATAGGATATATCCACAGTTTCAACATGATTTGCATGCTCCAGATCTTTTAGGGATTTTTGAACAGGGGCCTTTCGTGGTTTAGGGCTAAGGGCCTTTCGGGGCTTTGCTTTTGTTGCCGGAACTTCCATGGCCGCTGTTACGCTGACGTTGCCCTTTTCCTCAAGGGAACTAATGATAATGGCATCATCGCCCAGGGTCTCCCGAACCTTGGCCAGGGCGGCTTGCATATTATCGGCAGTGAATATTTTTAACCGCATATTTAAATTTGCCTATAAAACCGATCTTAAATTTGACCAAGCGTTCTGATTTTAACTTTAGGGTGGACTTCATTCTGAGACATAACCACCGTTGCAGGACGGAAACGCTCAACGATTGATCTTACGTAAGGACGGATCATTGGGCTGGTCAGTAGAACGGGCAGTTCCCCGGCGTGGGCCTGGTCTTCGAAGGTCAGGCGAACAAGTCCAATGAATTCCTGTAGTTGACTTGGCGGCATGGCCAGTTGTTTTTCTTCACCCCCGCCCACGAGCGATTCCATAAAAGCCTGCTCCCATTCAGGGGACAGATTGATCAGGGGAATAACGCCCTCCTGATCGGCATTTTCATAACTGATCTGCCGGGCGAGGCGGGTTCGGGCATGTTCCGTGATCATGACAATATTCTGGGTATAACCACAAGCTTCGGCGATGCCCTCCAATATGGTTGGCAGGTCACGGACAGAAATGCGTTCGCTCAGCAGATTTTGCAATACCCGTTGAACGCCGCTTTGAGTAATCAGGTTCGGGATTAAGTCGGCGACCAGTTTTTGATGTTCTGCCGCCAAATCGTCCAATAGTTTCTTTACTTCAGCATAAGATAAGAGTTCCGGCATATTATCCTTGATGACTTCTGTAATATGAGTGGTGATGACGGTTGCCGCGTCAACAACGGTATAGCCCCTGAAAGAGGCTTCCTCTTTCAGGCTTTTATCAATCCATGTGGCAGGAAGTTTAAATGCGGGCTCCAATGTTTCTTCACCAGGCAAGGCAACAGGTTCGCCGCGCGGGTCCATAACCAGCAGCATATTAGGCCGGATATCGCCTTGTCCGGCATCGGTTTCCTTTAGCCGGATGACATAATTATTGGCGGCTAATTGCATATTGTCCAATATACGTATGGAGGGCATGACAAAGCCCATGTCCGAGGCGAGTTGCCGGCGCAGTGCTTTGATCTGGTCGGTCAGGCGAATACCGGTATCGTCATTGATTAACGGCAGCAAGCCATATCCCAGTTCAAGGCGAACAGGGTCTATAGTCAGGGCTGTGGTGATTGGCTCTTCCACATGCTCGACTTTCTGTTCTTCTATTTCAACGGCTTTTACTTTGGCATCTTCGCGTTCATCCTGCCGGCGCGACAGGGCCAAAGTCGTTATCCCCAGAAGACCGGCAAGGAGGGCAAAGGGAATAAAAGGAATGCCGGGTAAGAAGGATAAGCATAGCAGCAGTGCCGCGCTGACCCCAAGCGCCTTTGGATAAGCGCTGAACTGACTGAATAAGGCCTGATCTGTCCGCCCGGACAGTCCGGCCTTGGTCACCAGAAGGCCCGCTGCGGTTGAAACAATCAGAGCCGGTATTTGACTTACCAGCCCATCGCCAACGGTAAGCAGGGTATAGGTATTGGCCGCAGCGGAAAAACTCATATCATTCTGCGCAACACCGATGATCATACCGGCGATGATATTGATGAAGGTGATTAAAAGCCCCGCAACCGCGTCACCGCGGACATATTTGGCCGCACCATCCATTGACCCGAAAAAAGTACTTTCATCTTCCAGGTTCTTGCGCCTTGTTCGCGCCTGCGTTTCATCAATTAATCCTGATGAAAGATCGGCATCAATGGCCATTTGCTTGCCGGGCATGGCATCAAGGCTGAAGCGGGCGGCAACCTCGGCAATTCTGCCGGAACCTTTGGTTATCACCATGAAATTCACAATGAGCAATACCGAGAAAACAATGATGCCGATGACAAAATTACCGCCCATGACGAAGTTGCCGAAGGCCTCAATCACATTACCGGCCGCCGATGGGCCGGTATGTCCATTTGAGAGAATAAGCCGGGTTGATGCCACATTAAGTGCCAGCCTGAGCATTGTCGCCAGCAATAATACGGCGGGAAAGGAATTGAATTCGAGTGGTGTCTTAATGAACAGGCACGTCATCAGAACCATAACCGAAAAGGTAAATGAAATCGCCAGTGACATATCCAGGAGCCACGGCGGCATGGGCAAAAACAGGATTGTCAAAATCAGCATAACGCCGACAGCCATAATAATATCGGATCGCTTGGCAAGCTGTCCCATTATTCCTGTGCTGCCAGAGGGGCTATCGGTGACCGTATCGCTCATAAGCTGTGACTATTTTCTCTTTGGTTCAAAATAAATATTATTAGGATAATTCTATAAATTTGGCATCGGCGGTATTCCGGGGCTGGGAACGGTAACGCCGTCTGACATATATATATTTAATTTATTGCGCAGCGTTCTGATGGAAATCCCGAGGATATTGGCGGCATGTGTCCGATTGCCCAGGCAATGTTTTAATGTATCAATAATTAGGTCTTTTTCCACATCGGCCACGGTTCGCCCAATAAGGGATGCCGCAGAAAGAGGCTCTGTTCCTTCGTGGGTTGTTGCTGTTTCTATGGTGCTGCCTGACTGGATTTCCATATGTGGTTTGCCATCAGGAAGGACAATATCCGAGGCGTTAATGTCACTGCCTACGGTAAGTAAAACGGCTCTATGAATGGTATTTTCCAATTCACGCACATTTCCGGGCCAATTATGATTAATCAGAATTTTCATGGCGCTGTCAGATATGGTTTTATGAGGCAACGCATTAAAATCAGCATATTTGATGGCAAAATGCTTGCAAAGGGCGCGGGTGTCTTCCGGTCGATCTTTCAGTTTGGGTATATTCAGATTAACGACATTAAGCCGGAAGAGAAGGTCTTCCCGGAAATTGCCGTTTTTGACTTCTTCTTGCAGATTCCGATTGGTGGTGGCGATAATTCTGATGTCAATTTTTACGCCGCCGGATCCCCCAACGCGATCAACTTCCCGTTCCTGGACAACGCGCAGCAGTTTTGCCTGAAGGCGCACGTCCATTTCGCTAATTTCATCCAGCAAAAGCGTGCCGCCGTTGGCTTCCTCAAACTTGCCAATTCGGCGCGCAACGGCACCAGTGAAGGCGCCTTTTTCATGACCGAAAAGTTCGCTTTCCAGAAGATTTTCCGGGATAGCGGCGCAGTTGACAGCGATGAATGGCTTGTTGCGGCGGCGGCTTTTGGTATGGACATGGCGGGCCATGACTTCTTTGCCGGTACCGCTATCGCCGGTGATCATTATGCTGGCTTCGCTGCCAGCCACTTGATCGGCTAATTTAACCACTTGCATCATATTGCGGTCACGATAGATAAATTCATGCTCATCAACAGAAATGGCCGTAAGGACGGCGGCAATCAGGTCGGGATCCGGGGGCAGGGGGATATATTCTTTTGCACCGGCGCGAATGGCTGCAACGGCTTCATCCGAATTTGATCCTACACCGCAGGCGACGGCAGGCGTTGTAATATGTTCAGAAGCCAATTGGTCAATCAGACCCTTAATGTCGCATTTGACATCAATCATCAGCAGGTCAGCCCCTTTCGTCCTGATCAGCGTCAGGGCGGTAGCCTCATCGGGGGCATGGATGACTTTCGCGCCGTTGTTTATGGCGATTTGGGATGCCGTACTTAATTGTCCGCCAAGGGAACCTACAATTATCAGTCTCATAGACTTAGCCTCGAAATAACCCCTTTATTTTTGGTGCTATTCATAATAACTGATCCGGCTTTTTTGCGGTAACATGGCATTAAGTTGCATTTCGAGGCGGCGGGGGTTTTCTTCACGGCCAATGGACATGACACCTGTCAGATAAAGTAAGTTGAGTGTAGATTCATTGTGGGAATTTCTTTCAGCTTTACTGGAAAGAGGTATCAAAACCATATGTGCCAATATGGCCCCATAAAAAGTGGTCAGTAGCGCCACCGCCATTGCCGGCCCGATTGTGCTTGGGTCGCTAAGGTTCCCAAGCATTTGCACCAGTCCGACTAACGTGCCGATCAACCCCATTGCCGGGGCGACTTCGGCAGAACGGCGTAATAAATCAACGCTTTTTGATTGAATGGTGGCATTGGAATAAATTTCCTGTTTCAGAATATTTTCAATGTCCTCGGGTTTCGCGCCGTCAACGGCCAATTCCAAACCTTTTTGTAAGAAGGGTTCGTTATTTAAAGTCTTGCTGACCTGTTCCAGCGTGATCATGCCGCCGCTACGAGCCTTCTCAGCGATCTTGATCATGGTGACACCAACTTCTTGTGGGTCGTGGGTTTTGTAAGACATCATTCGCCATAGGGCATTGGGGATCTGCGCAAGGTCTTTCACAGAAAAACTGACGACAGTTATGGCAACGGTGCCGCCTAATACAATAAGGACGGATTGTAAATTGACAAAATCCCAAGGGGAACCGCCAATAATCATGGCGGAGATGATCAGTCCAAAACCAAAAAATATGCCTAAAAGTGTTATCACTTCTTTTCTTCCTGTTTTATTGGCCTGAATTTATAGCCATCGTTGGGTTTATAACCAACTTGAGCCTGTAACCATATGGGGCCCATAACCACAATGTTATTCATTGCCCTTAATAATTTCTGTCATGGTAATACCGAGCTTCTCTTCCAGAAGAACGACCTCACCACGGGCCACAAGCCTGTTATTCACATAGATATCAATGGCCTCCCCGACTTTCCGGTCCAGTTCCACAACAGACCCTGAGCCAAGTTTCAGCAACTGGTTTACGGTAAGGTTCGTTATGCCCAAAACGGCGGAGACTTTCACCGGAACGTCAAAAACGGCTTCCAGGTCACCGACACCATCTGGTTCTTCGTTGCTTTGCGCGGGATCACTGGTATCAGGCGTAGAGTCGCTTTGATCCAATTCTTCCCAATCCATATCTTCTGTATCAGACATTATCTTCTAGTCCTTAATATTTTATTGTCATAAGGTTATGATTAATGAATGTTTCTTCAGAAATCACGTTTCTATTAACCATAGTTACCCGTAAATGCCAATCTCTTGAATGCTTCATTTCGCTCACCATGCCTTTTAATCGCTGGTTATCGTTTCAGAGATTGTTCCCGTTTTCGAATCAATCCCGCTGATACCTTGGGTTTGATTGGGATCGCTGGCGGGTTGATCCGGGGCATCAATGAAGAGTTTAATGGTATTTTCGATGGTGTTTTTCAGGCTGTTAAAGTCTCGCTCAACACCGCCGTTGGCCCATTCAACCCGGCAATCACTGATATGTGCCATAGGTTCGTTAATCAAAACAATTTGCCCTTGAAATCCGCTGGCCTGTTGCATTTTGCCTATTTTCTCCTGTAAGGCGGGTAGAATAGCATCATCCACGCGGATAACAAGACGGGGTTCTAACGGGCTATTTTTCAGACACTGCTGGACCAATAGTTCTATTTCCGGCAGCGGCGTTTGTTCAACGACGGCAGGGGCCAATTTTTCAATGATGGCATAGGCAAGCTGCGCGGCCTCTTTATGCATGAGGGCGACCTGTTCTTTCTGACGGGATTGAAGGTTCTCGGCAGCGGTGAAGATATTTTGAAGCAGTTCTGTGCAGCTTTGTTCCAGACTGCTCAGGATTTCCTCGCGGCCGGATTCCAGGCCCTTTTCAAAGGCGGCATTCTGGATATCCTTTAGCTTGCTATGGCTTAAATTACCGCCGGCATCATTCTCAAAATCATCATTGAAGGTAAACTTTACAGCGGTCATAGTGGATTAAGCTCTCAATATTAATAAATTAATTCGTCTTCACCCTTCGAGTCATTGAGGACGATTTCACCGCTATCGGCGAGATCCTTGGCCACATTGACAATTTCCATCTGAGCTTCGTCGACGTCTTTTAAACGTACCGGGCCCATGGCTTCCATATCTTCTTTCAGGATTTTTGCAGCTCGTTCTGACATGTTGCTAAAGAACATATCCCGGACTTTGTCAGAAGATCCCTTCATGGCCAGGCCAAGTCGGTTCTTGTCGATACCCCGGAGTAATGTTTGAACCCCGGTGGCATCCAGATTCTGTAAATCCTCAAATGTAAACATGAGGGCGCGAACTTTTTCAGCACTTTCCCGATTTCTATCCTCAAGGGCGGTAAGAAACCGGGTTTCCGAGGTACGGTCAAGATAGTTGAAAATCTCTGCGATGGTCTCATGGCTGTCTTTACGGCTGGTTTTAGCCAGATTATTCATAAACTCAGTCCGCAGGGTTTGCTCCACCTTGTCCAAAATATCTTTCTGGACCGGTTCCATACGTAGCATTCGTTGAATGACTTCCATAGAGAACTCATCTGGCAAAACGGTCAGTACAGCGGCGGCATGTTCCGGTTTTATTTTTGACAGAACGACAGAGACCGTTTGGGGATATTCATTCTTGAGATAGGTTGCGAGAACCATTTCGTTCACATTACCAAGCTTATCCCACATGGTCCGTCCTGCAGGGCCGCGTATTTCTTCCATGATCTGCCCGACGCGATCACCCGTGAGCATTTTTGAAAGCAATCGTTCCGTATTGTCGAAATTACCGGTCAGGGAGCCTACAGATGATACGCCATTGGCAAAATCCAGAAATAAATCTTCAATCACCTTTGAATCAACTGCGCCGAGTGATGACATGGCAAGGGATAGTTCCTTGACTTCTTCATCATCCAGCAGGTTCCAGATAATTGAACCATTTTCCTCACCGAGTGCGAGCATAAGAGCCGCTGCCTTATCTGTACTGGATAAGTCTGCCACGCGCAGAATTTTTTGACTACTCATTTCATATTATCCGTATAACCAACCTCTGACGACCGCGACGGATTCTTCCGGATGTCGTTCAACAAGTTCCCCGACTTTCTTCAGGGCTGTGGCCTGTATTTTACCTTCGACGGCGGCAACATCAATAGCAGAATCGATGGCACCTGTTTGTTTGGCGACTTCGCGGGACGTCAATTGCCTTCCCTGATCATCGACTAATGTGACATTAGGAGGCGTTTCCATATTTGGCGGTCCCGTGATGGCGGTCTGTTGGCCGGGAGGTAATTGCGTTTGTGCTTCAGCTCCCTCAAGGGCGTTATTTTGCGGCAGGTAATTTACCGGCGGGGCCGTCAGGAATTTAATTAACGGCCTGAGGGCAAAGAAAATGACCAATATACCAATTAACAATAGTCCGCCGAGTTCAATAAAGCGCATCATGTCAGCCTTGCTGAAATCGAACAGGCTTTCTACCGTGGCTTCTTCGCCGTAATCAACCGCCGCAAATTGCATATTGACGATTTGAACGGTATCGCCGCGTTCTTCGTCAAAACCTATGGTGGATTTGACCAGACTTTCAATATTTGCAATATCTTCTTCATTTCGGGCTTGATAAATGGGTGGATTGCCGTCCCCTGCGTCCTGATATATGCCATCGATCAAGACGGCAACAGAAATTTTCTTTATCGTTCCCGCTTCGTGAATTTGGGTTCTAATGGTTTTAGAGTTCAGAAAATTTGTGGTGGTTGATGCCGTACTGTTAGAGGATTGATTTTTTATGGCTTGTTCTTCATCTGCCTCTGCCTCGATATCTTGGTCGGGCAGATTATTATTGACTGTAACCGTTTTCTCGTCGGCATTTTCACGGTTGTTACTGTTGGTTTCATCCGTGGATTCTGATAAAATTACCTGACCATCCGGGTCATAAATTTCTGAATTGCTGGTGATCCGGTTTAAATCTAGTTCCGCGCTCACTTCCGCACGAACCTTGCCAAGACCAACAGTTTTTTCAAGCAGGGTTTCGATTTGGCTGCGAAGACGGCTCTCCATGGAAATTTTCTTTTCTTCCAGAGACAGCGCGAGAAGGGAGGTTGTGTCTTCTGATGATCCACGGGCGAGTAGAGACCCTTTTTGATCAACGATGGAAATGCGTTCAGGTTGCAGGTCGGGCACCGCGGCGGAGACCAGGTTTTGAACGGCCATAACCTGATTACGGCCCAATCGGCCAGAAGATGTTTTAATAAATATGCTGGCGGTGGCCTGGCGACTTTCATTGCTGAACAGGCGCCGTTCGGGTAACACCAGATGAATACGGGCGCTGGTGACTTTTTCAATGGATTGAATGGTTCGGGCCAGTTCACCTTCCAGGGCGCGCAAATGGTTGATATTTTGTACAAAACTGGTGGCACCGAGGGAATCACCCCGGTCAAAAATTTCATATCCCAGCGACCCACCACTCGTTAAGCCTTGCTCTGCCACAGAAATCCGTATTCTGTTGACCTGGTCATCGGGTACTAAAATAGTGCTACCATCCCCAACCAATTCATACGGAATAGCCTGGGCCTCCAGGCTCTGAACAATGCGGGAGGAGTCTGACAAATCAAGGCCACTAAATAATAAGGCCATATTTGGTGTGGACAGACGTATCGACAGGAAAACAAAGAACCCTATGGTAATTGCAGCAACTGTTGCCATTGCGGCCAGTCTGGCTGGTCCCAAAGTTCTAAAAAATTCTGCTAAGCCATTCACAATACTATTCCCTGATATTTTTTATAATCACTTAAATTACTATATGAACGTTATGTGATGAATTGATTCAACGTTAAAATAAGTTTAGCAATTATTAAGTAAACAACAAGTTAATGGTAGGCAATTTTTGCCTAGCACGGCGGAGAAATATGTTGACAGTCAAAAAAACGAGGATTCTCAAGGCCTCTATCAGTAGATTTTTTTTAAAAATATATACTATATATAGTATGATTTATAGGAAATAACGTATTTGGTGTGGGGATAAAAAAATAACCATGAGAATCACTTCCCATGGTTATTTTATTTTTCAGGTATTTTTGAAAATATACATAATCAATATCAGTTATCAAACCTTTGTGGTGTACTGGGTGGTGTGCTGGCCCGATAATCCTGAACTCTGGTGACGCGGAGGCCAAGCAGGCCATCCTTGTCAATGGCCCGTTGCCAGGAGAGAAATTCTTCAACGGAAAGGGTATATTTTTTGCAGGCATCTTCTAGCGAAAGTAATCCACCCCTGACGGCGGCGACGACTTCTGCCTTACGCCTAATCACCCATCGCTTGGTATTGGATGGCGGAAGATCCTTCAGGGTAAGCGGCTCTCCTGTCGGCCCTAAAACTGGTGCCGCTGACATATCTTGAAATCTACTCATTGTGTACTAATCTCCGGTAACATTTTCATGTGACACTTAGAATAGTTGTAAGCCTTTAAAGAAAGCCTAATGAACGAGGTTAATTAGAAATAAATATTTAATGAAACTTTTAACTAATAGATTCTGAGCCGGCAGAAATCAAAAAAAGCCGCTTGTCGAAATAACAAGCGGCTTTTCTATTTAAGTATTTGATTTATTAGCGTTTAATGCTGTTCAATTCATTCAGCATTTCATCTGCCGTCGTGATGATCTTGGTGCTGGCAGAAAAGGCCCTTTGAATGGTAATGAGCTTGGTAAATTCACTGGCGAGGTCAACTGTCGATGCCTCTAGTGTCTGCGGCGCGACGAATCCCGCTCCGCCAATGCCGGCATATTTAATACTTAAGCCACCGGATTGGTCAGAAGTGGTATAGGAATTCCCTTGTCGTCTGGTGAGTCCATCCGGATTTTGGAAAGTGGATAGGGGGATTTGTGACACTTTTTTGGCTAAACCGTTGCTGAACAAGGCACTGACAACGCCTTCCTTATCAATAGATACCCCGATAACATTACCAAATGTCGCGCCGTTTGATGAGGATGAGATGATGGTAGAATTCCCGGCAAATTGCGTAATGCCGTCACTTAACCCATCCGAGCCAAGATCAAATGTAAGACTACCCGCATTCGGACCACCAGACCAGGGAACGTTAATGGCATTGAGCAGAGCAGCGGATGTCCCAGCGACATCAAGGGTACTATCACCATTGAAGGCGATTTGACCGCTTGCGATCTGGCCGGTGGCTCCAAAAGTTGGAACAATATCAGTCGGGGGGTCAACAATTAATTCCACATTCCATAAGTTGTCTGCCTGTCTTAGGGCGGCGAAGATAACGGTATGGACGCCGCCGGCACTGTCAAAGACTTCAATGTTGGTTTGAAAGTCAGGCTGTACGCCTTGGGCGGGGGGGCTGACACCATTTGCCACATCTAACGTGTATCCGGCCATGGAATCTGCGACGACGGCCGGATTATATACCGCCGGGTTTAAGGCCTGGGTGGATTGCAGGTTGGCGCGAATTGCTATGTTTGTGGTGGCATCTGCTGTGGCGGTCAGGTTGGAGACATTGATGGGCTGTAGTTCAGCTAGAACCGGGGTGCCCGGGGCATCGCCATTGGTATCAAGTGGCACGCCCATAAGAAATAGACCAGCCGTATTTTTCAGAAAACCTTCATCATTGGGTGTGAATGACCCCGCTCTGGTGAAGCTGATTTCTGAATTCTGATCTACCGGCTCACCTCTTGTGGATACGATGAAGAAACCGGCACCGTCAATACTGAGATCTGTTGCAGATGTTGAGGATTGCAACAGTCCCTGGCGGCTGATCAGACTTTGGGGCAAGGCCTGTACCCCGCCTGGTGAATAGCTGGATGTGGAACTGGACTCCGTTACCAAGGTTGAAAATTTTGCTCGGGTTTCTTTGTAGCCGATGGTATTCAGGTTGGCGATATTGTCAGAAATCATGCCAAGGGCTGAACTGAAGGCTCCCAGTCCGGATACGCCGGACGCTAGTGATGCAAAAAGACTCATTTTTTTCTCCTATGCTGATTGTCGGGCAGAATGGGTGTTTTCTGCCAGTTTGAATTTTGTAAGGCCTTCGAATATTCCGTCATTTGTGAGGGGACCGAAGGTGATTTTCAGTAATTTCCACGTCGTGGGAATGATCTTTTGGAAACCCGTAATAAGGGGTGTGAACGGCGAAACCAAACGCCTGTAGGAGGTCACCGATTGTTGCCTGAACAACAACCAGGCCTCAAGATGATCGTTCGGTAAAAGGGGCGCGTTAAGGGCAGGCACCTCAAGGTTACGAGCTGATCTGATACCTCTCTGCCGACGCTTGTCATAAAGCGGAAGTATTTGTCGCTGACTACTCATGTATGCCATCTCCTTTAAAGTTTTCCGGCAAAGTTACAGAATGTATCATGCCGGCCTGTTAATCCATGTGATGTGAGCGTTTTACGCGGCTTAACTGGCGACTTCTGCGACAGGAGTATTATATATTGGTGACCTGAATATTAAGCAGGATCAAGTGCTTTGACGGCCTGAATATTGGTTGCAGCCGTCAGAATTCCGTTGACGGATAAATGGACTTCCCCGTTTAAGGTTTCCACGGTTTCCACCTTACCTTTGGAATAGATGGCCGTTTGCACGTCCGTTCCATCGGCGGTTTTTGCGGTTACCGTTAGTTGATATATACCATCAGGCGTATTCTCGGGAGCCTCCCAAATGAAATCATGCAGTCCGGCCTTATTATTACCCGCTATTTCATGGAGGATTTTACCATTCGAATCTCGCACGGTCAGCAAGGTTTCTTCCGAATTGGTTGACAGGCCATATTCCCATGTTGCAAGGCCATCACGCAGGCCAGCCCGATCAGTCTGGATCGTAACTTCCGTGCCGAGATAGCCAACGGCATTGGACATATCAGCACTTTTAACCCGACTGATCAGATTTTCTAAATTCTTATTGGCGGCAACGGCTTGCTCAACCTGTGTGAAGGAAACCAGCTGGTTGGTGAATTCGCTGGAATCCATGGGATCCAGGGGATCCTGAAATTGTAACTGCGTTGTCAAAAGCGATAAAAACTGATCGAAGTCGTCAGCCAGCTTTGTTTGACTTTTTTCTGCTGCTGTTGCAGCACCTGATGTGAGTGCACTTAAGTCCATTTTTATATGTCCTTTTTAAATATTTATATCTAGGGCGTTATCTGAATAAGCCATTTTCATTTGTTGCCGACTAACTATATTGTCGAGAGAGAAGGGCATGTCATCACTTTCTCCGTCGTTTGTTTTGTCATCTGAAAAAGCTGACTTGTTCTGGTCATGCTGTTGTTTTTTCAGGGTAAAATTCAGATTATTACTTCCGGTATCAAAACCGGCATTTTCCAAAGCCTTATTTAGTGTGCCCTGATCCCGCTGCATCAGGGCCAACGTGCGATCATTATCCACAATAACGCTGGCGGTCATTTTCCCATCAGCCTGAAAATCCATCCGGATATTGACCTGTCCAAGCTCCGCAGGCTTCAGGGTTAATTTAAAGCTGTTCAGACCGTTCCCGGCCTGTTTCATAATGGCCATGCTGATCTGTTTTGTAATTATTTGCGGCGTGATGGGTAATGTTGCCGGTTTGACAGGACTGCTGGAGGCCAGATTATGATGCAGTCCGGCTTCCTGAACCGAAAGCAGCCCTGTTTGAAGCGGCGCCATATTCATTTGAGGCGATCTCAGATTTGCGTTTGTCATTAAATTATTCAGTTCCGCCTGAAAATGAGCGGTCTTTTCGCCTATTTGGCCATTGATGGATGATGCTGAGCTGGCTGAAGATGTGGTTTGAGAGGTATATTGGCCTTCAGCGGAATTCTTTGATGATCCTTTTGAATTTGCATCAGCCTTATTTTCTGATGATGCGGCCTGGTTTCTACCATCGGATCCTTCCGCAGCTTGAGCCTTGCCCCCGTCTTTTATGGTATCTTTGGCTTTTATGTCATCTTTGGCTGGATTTTTGAGAGATTCAGGAGGGCGTTGAATTGTTGCCTGAAGAGGGGCGGCGGCAACCTGCTGTTGCGGCGTTCCAGACAGTTTTTCCGGGCTTTCAGCAATGATTTCTGCCGTGTTTTCTGCCGAGTTTATTGCCGGGTTTATTGCCGAATTTATTAATTGCACCGCCGCCGGGTCATTGCCATCATTCTGAACCATTATATTCTGTGCTCCAGAAGCTTGCGCCTGCTGTACGGGTTTCTGAGTTTCTTTTTCCTGGACCAGCGCGCTATCCGTCACATGTGCATTTTGAGCCGATGGGATATTATTATGTTTGGGATTCAGCATTTCTTCTATTGTTATGCCAGAGTTTAGCCCACTTGATAGAGAGTTTACCCCATTTAATAGATTGGCATTGATGTCGTTAGGGGTATTTACTGTCGGTAATAACGTTTGAACCTGGGACGTTCTGGCAGACAGTGTCGCGGTTTTTTCTTCAGGAGAAGTTGCTTGGGCCGCCCCGGACAGCTTGCCCGTATCTTTATTTGATTGCTCCTGATCGCTCTCGCCGATGTTTATACCAGGATTCGTTAGAATGCTATTTGCCAAGATGTTTTGGGACGACTTATCTTGACGGCCAGATGCGACGCTTGGGCTTGCTTCAGAATTCCCTCCGGTGCCTTGTTTTTGCGCAATAGTGGTATGATCTAAAGATTGCTCCGTAATGGGTTGCCCGGAAATTTGCGGGAGAGAGAAGAAAGTCGCCGGCATATTTTTGTCAGCTTCCGGCTGAAGATTCTCAGCAGGTTTTGCGGCAACAGCAACAGCGATGTCTTCAACGATTTCTGCCCACTTTTTTTCAGGGGCCTGTTTTTCTTCAGGGACCTGCATAGGGTCTGTTTCTCGGGTCAGGTAATTTTTGAAGCGATCATTGGCATCATCCCGAGACTGTTTTTCTGCTTGCCGGGCTTGGGGGTCTGTATTTTGTGATCTGTAATCCTCTGATGACGGCCTCATAGGTGAGCTATCTCTGCTGCGGCCCTGGGGCGCAGCATAGGCGGGTGTGAGAAATAGCTCAGAACTTAACGTCATATTTTTTTCATACTCGTGTAAATATATAATCTCCCCAATAGTTAAGCAAATATCAGGCCATTTTAAAAAAATTAGTCTAGTACTTTGAAAAACAAGGATATTTTTATGAAAATTCAAAACAGAGTTGGGCCTTCTTAGGTAATAATTACCCATTTTTCCGTGGTAATAATTGCAGTGTGGCAAGAATGGTGTTCTGGCGAATGACCAAGCGGCCATTCCTTGAACAGATTTCTTTATATTCTTGATATTATTGATTCTTGATATTCTTGGTTTGGGAGGGTTGGCCCGAACCTTGCATCTATATGTTTAGGATTATGAGCACAACATAAAGAAATAAGGTCTTCGATAACGATGAAATTATATCATATTACGATTATTAATCAGTGTCTTAAGACCGGATCTTGGAAGGGTGTTTGAATGTTTGAAGGTGATAATATCATGCGCCGTGATTTTACCAATGGGCGGAAAATATTCCCTCTTGGGCAAGCATTGCCTATCCGAACATGTTTAATAATAAGCCATCTAAACGAAGAGCCAGGCGCTGGAAAGGAATATCATGTCGATTAATGCTATTATAAATAATTCTCTGACCGGACTTTTTACCAATCAGGCAGGGCTTCGCACAACATCCAATAATATTGCCAACGTCAATACCCCAGGGTATGCCAGACAGGTGATTCAGCAAGAAGCTATTGTCAATGGCGGTGAACTGGGGGGGGTCAGAATATCGGGCATCGTGCGGGTTGTAGATAAGTTTCTTGTAAAAGCCGCTTATGACGCTAATGCTGATTATTCCCGGTATGAAATAGAAGATGCTTTTCATGGCCGGATACAATCCCTGTTGGGGCGGCCGGATCAGAATAGTTCTTTGTCTGGCCGGATTGATGAAGTTTTTGAATCTATTTCGGAATTGGCCCTGAACCCGCTTTCCGCCATACTGAAAGAAGGCACCATATCTTCCATCAATCGGTTTGGTGATGAGATTGCCTCGCTTTCAGAAGAAATTCAGAATATGCGCCTGGATGCCAGTAATCAGATTGCGTCGAACGTAGACCGCATTAATGCCTTGACCGAGCGTATCGAAAGCCTGAACCCTCTTATTATTAACGAAACCCTTACGGGCGGCGAGCCAGCCGGCCTGATTGAAAGACGTGCGCAGTCCATTACGGAACTATCTAATATTCTTGACTTGAATATTGTGGATACAGGCAATAACGCGGTTCAGATCTCGACATCCTCAGGCATCGCCCTTGTGGGGGTTACCCGAAATATTCTGCAATATTCGCCGCCCGGTGCCGTGGTCTCGTCAACGCCGTTTCCGCAGATTACGGTTCATCTGCTGGATGCCGTATCAGGGGACGTGCGGCCCAGTAATCTACAGCTTGACGGGCAATTGACATCTGGTGAGCTGAAAGGGTTGTTAACCCTGCGGGATAAGGACCTGCCCGAGATTGCTTTACAGCTGGGCAGTTTGGCGGCGGGCTTTAATGATGAATTAAACCGCGTTCACAATTTGAACGCCTCAGTACCCGCGCCTACTGATCTGACGGGAATAAATACGGGACTTCTGACAACGGATAATCATAATTTTACCGGCGAATCTGTTTTTGCTGTAACCGATAGTGCAGGCAACCTTGTTGCAAAAGTAAATATTGATTTTGGGGCCATTGGGGCAACTGTGGGCGATGTAATTACTGCTGTGAATGCCGGTTTGGCCGGTGCGGGCACTTTGGCAATGACCAATGGTACCATGTCTTTTACGGCTACGGGCACGAACGGGGTTTCTATTTCACAGGTTGACGGTAATGAAAGTAGTCGGGCGGGGCGGGGTTTCTCTCATTTCTTTGGCATGAATAATTTGGTGGAAGCCCGTGTGCCGACTCATTTTGAAACGGGAGTTTCAGGGACGGATAATCACGGCTTTACGCTGGGCGGTGTGATGGAGCTGGATATAAATGATGCGAACGGGGTCAGGCTTGGGAGCCATAGCCTGACCATCTCTGGCACGAGTTTTAACGATATTATAACCAGTTTGAACGCGAGCCCATTGGGCAGTCTCGCGACATTTTCACTGTCCTCAACCGGACAGCTGGTGGCCACGGCTAATAGCGGTACTGGTGATGTCAAGTTACACGTCAGAACGGATAACACAGCCCGCGGCGCCAGTGATATACCGCTATCCTTATTTTTCGGGATTGGGGATGTTTTCCGAATGGATGCTGCCCTTGATTTACGTGTAAGGCCTGTGGTTGAAAATAATCCAAGTCAGATGGCGCTGGCCCAATTTGATCAGACAGCACTCGTTGGCGGCAATGCCTTGAGTGTTGGTGATCAAACGGGTGCATTGGCGCTGAAAAGTCTTGAAACGGTGGTGTATAAATTTTCCCGGGCCGGCGGGCTGAATGAGGCGACGGTAACCTTAGCGCAATATAGCGCCAATTTATTAGCTAATTTAGGTTTAAGAGCTGAAATAGCTGAGAATAATATGAACGATAATCTGGTGTTAAGCCAAGAATTAAATCGAAAATCAGCGGATGTATCCGGCGTGAATATGGATGAGGAGTTGGGCAATATGGTTATTTATCAAAATGCCTATTCCGCATCGGCAAGGCTACTTAATACCGCAAAGGAAATGTTTGATACAATTCTGCGGATTGTGTGATTTAACGAGAATCTATTAAGATAGGAAGAAGATATGACACGGGTATCAAGTTTTGGACATCAGCAAGTGATGTTAACGAGTCTTTTGAATAATCAGGCCCGTGTGGTTCAAGGCCAGATGCAGATCACAACGGGTAAAAAAGAAGAAAATTACAGCGGCCTTGCCAGTGAAGTTTCCACTTTGCTGGGAGCCAAGACTGTATTTAGCCAAACGCAAGGGTATCTGCGGGCCTCCACCTACGCGGATCGTTTCCTGCAGACCAATGCTATTCAGTTGGAGAATATGGCACAAAATGCCCAGGAAATTCGGGATGCGATGCTGGAAGCTATTGCTCAGGAGGAAACTTTTGCCCTTGATGAATTGTTGAGCGAAGCCTATGGCTCAATGGTGAGCGCACTGAATGCGAATATCGGTGGGGTGCATGTTTTTAGTGGGGCCCGGACAGATATCGAACCCGTGGTTGGTGATGATATTGCGGATCTTGTCGCTGCGGCAAATGTGGCCGATATTTTTAGAAATGACCAGCGTCGTCCTTCGGCCAGAGTGGGGGAGAATACTGTCGTGGAATATGGGATGTTGGCCGATGAAGTGGGTCAGCAGGTTTTTCAGGTTTTTAAAGATATTGCGGAATATAGCGCGGGTGCTTTTGGGCCGCTGTCGGGGAAACTAGATGCCGCACAGCTGACTTTTCTCAAGGCGGAACTGATCAATATGGACGCGGCCATAGAAGGGCTTCAGGTGCTGGTGGCCAGAAATGGCACCCGTCAGAATAACGTGGAAAGCATCATTAAAGAACATGAAAATCAGGAAGTTTTTCTGGAAGTTTTTATATCTGATATTGAGGATGTCAATGTGGCTGAGGCCATCACACGGTTGAATAATGACCAGATCGCGCTGGAAGCATCCTATAGAATTACTAGTGAACTGACCAATTTATCACTGCTTGATTTTTTATAAGGGCAAGTTGGTTTCTTAAATCAGCGCAGGCTTTGGAATTATTCTTTTCTTGAAGTTTCCGCTAATATGCTATATTCGCCCGCTATGACTGAAAATATTGACCTTATCACTGATCCGGAATTAAATTCCCTTGGCCTGGAGTTAAATTCATTGGGCCCGGCGTTAAATTCATTGGGCGTTGCCAAAACGCCGGCGGATACGCGTGTGGTTGTGGCTATGTCCGGCGGGGTGGATAGCTCCGTTGTGGCGGCTATGCTGAAAGATCAGGGCTATGACGTGGTAGGTATCACATTGCAGTTGTATGATCATGGCATTGCGGTTCAAAAAAAGGGGGCCTGCTGCGCGGGGCAGGATATTCATGACGCGCGGCGGGTCGCCGAAGTCATCGGCATTCCCCATTATGTATTGGACTATGAAACACGGTTTCAGGATTCTGTGATGGAGGCTTTTGCCGATAGCTATATTCGCGGCGAAACGCCAATTCCCTGTGTGCGCTGTAATCAGGAAGTCAAATTTAAAGATCTGCTCGCCACTGCCCGTGATTTGGATGCGGATGTTTTGGCGACGGGTCATTATGTTCAGCAGAAATTATCGGGCGACCATGCACAGATGTACCGTGCTGTGGATGAGCTTAAAGATCAAAGTTATTTCCTGTTTGCCACAACACAGGATCAATTGAATTATCTGCGTTTTCCTCTGGGTGGTATGCAAAAGGATGAGGTGCGGACGCTTGCCGAAAAATACGGCCTTCAGGTGGCTGATAAGCCTGATAGTCAGGATATATGTTTCGTGCCAAACGGTAATTATGCCAGCATCATAGAGCGCTTGCGCCCTGGCGCATCGGAGGGCGGCGATATTATTCATCTGGACGGTGAAATCCTGGGCCGGCATAACGGTATCATTCATTATACCATTGGTCAGCGTAAGGGTATCGGCATTGGCGGGCGCGAGCCGCTATATGTGATCAAGCTGGATGCGGCAGAAAAACAGGTCATTGTCGGCCCGAAAGAAGCGCTTGAAATTTCACAGCTTACCCTTAAGGACGTTAATTGGCTGGGCGGGCAGGGCATTGTAAAGGCCAGCCCAAAAATTCAGGGCTCAAAAATACACAGTTCAAAAATTCAGGACCAGACAATAGAGGATCAGACAATACAGGGCCTGGAAATACAGGTAAAAGTCCGTTCAACAAGACCGCCTGTGCCGGCAACATTATTTCTGGCGCAAGAAATGGATAGCGAGGGCAAGGGCAGTGCCCGCCTAGAGCTTCATAGCCCTGAACAGGGAATTTCTCCTGGACAGGCCGCCGTATTCTATGCCGGTGATCGCGTGCTCGGCGGCGGCTGGATCACTTCGCGGGCCTGATTTTTGATTAATTTCGCGGTTCTAACCTTTGATTAATAACGTATCTTTACATAGCTGCCTGGGGCATCTTCGATAATGTCCAGCGGGCCGTCGCCCGGCGTTCTGGCAACCACTTTAGGCCCGGATTTTTTGGCAAGCCATTGATGCCAGTCATCCCACCATGAGCCAGCTTTGATTGCGGCGTTGTCAAGCCATTCATCGGCATCGTGCGGCAGCTCGTCATTGAGCCAGTGATTATATTTCCTGGCTGATGGCGGGTTGACCACGCCGGCTATATGGCCGGATCCTGCCAACATGAAGCGTTTTGGGCCGGAAAAATGCCGCGTGTTTTTATAGACCGACTTCCATGGGCATATATGATCGGTATGGCCCGCCTGAGTATAGGTTGGAATATTAATTTTGGTCAGATCAAGCGCCGTGTCGTTCAAGGTGATAACGCCCGGTTTCACCAGATTATTATTCAGATACATTTCGTGCAAATACTGGCTATGGCATGCGCGGGTCAGGCGTGTATTGTCGCCGTTCCAATAGAGCAGGTCAAAGGGGAAGGGTTTCTTGCCCTTCATGTAATTATTGATTACAAATGACCAGATCAGATCATTTCCGCGGAGCATATTAAAAGTGTTGGACATGATTTTCCCATCAAGAAAACCATTTTTCGCCATATTTTGTTCAATATCTGCCAATTGTTTGTCATCAACAAAAAGGGACAGTTCCCCTGCTTCACTAAAATCAACCTGGGTGACCAGAAATGTCGAGCAACCGATCTCATCCAATTTATTTTTCGCCGCCAGATGGGCCAATGTACAGGACAGCATGGTGCCGCCAATACAATAGCCGACCGTATTGATCTGGGCCTCCCCCGTGGCCTTTTTGACCGTATCAATGGCAGATAATGTCCCAAGCTTCATATAGTCGGTCATATCCAGGTCGGACATACTTTCATCTGGATTACGCCATGAAATAATGAAGACGCTGTAGCCTTTGTCCGTTAGCCATTTGACCAATGAATTTTCCGGACGCAGGTCCAGAATATAAAATTTATTGATCCACGGCGGAATAATTAACAAAGGTTTTTTATATTGCTTTTTAGTGGTTGGCATATATTGAATGAGTTCGATCAACGCGTTTCGATATATGACTTTTCCCGGTGTTGACGCTATATTTCGGCCCGGTTCGAATTGTTCATTATCGGTCATGCTGATGGTGAATTTACCTGAATTCTGATCATAATCCCTAAGGATGTTTTCCATCCCTTTAATTAAATTCTGGCCCTTGCTTTCAATAGTGGCGCGGATAACTTCCGGGTTTGTCATGGCAAAGTTTGTTGGTGACATGGCTTCGATAAATTGCCGGGCGAAAAAATTTATTTTGTCTTTTTCATGGCCTGGGCCGTGTGTCGTATCATCGGCAGCATCAGCTATGTAGCGGGATGCCAGCAGGTAAGATTGTTTGATAAAGTCAAAGGCCTGGTTTTCCTGCCATTCACTGTCTTTGAATCTTTTGTCACTTGGCGCGGCTTTAATCATTGGTTCAATGCTATCATCCCCCATCATTCTGCGGGAGGTATTTTGCCACAGGGTCATATAATCCTGCCAAAGAGTCATTTGCTTCTGCACCAGTTTTTCTGGATGGGTGGTGTAATATTTGGTTAGCTCCAGAAGTGTCTCGCCAATATGCATGGGATCCTTCTCGATATCAGAAGTATGAGAATTCTGGCTCTTCAGAAAATCATTGACCATTTTCTGAAATTCCGCTGTCATTTCTGTGAGGTTTTCTGTGAGTTTTTCTGGTATTTGATCAATTTCAGGCTTTTTATCGGTCATAATTTAATCCTCTTCGCCTTTTTTATCATTCTCCATTGGATTCTAGTGTGTCAGCTATATGATGTAAATACGATAGTTTTTTTGTTCAAATTACCTAAAAGGCATTTTGATTTAAGGGCGTTTGCTGTTACATAAAGGCCCGCTGAAGTTTGAATGATGCGTTTCAGGGTCATACGGCGATAAAATGACCAACAAATTACATGAGGAAAAAATGGAAAAGGATTTCTACAGAATCAAAAGATTGCCGCCATATGTTTTTGCCGAAGTGAATGCCATGAAGGCAAAAGAACGCGCGGCAGGGGCGGATATTATTGATTTTGGCATGGGCAATCCTGATTTAACGCCGCCTCAACATGTGATAGATAAATTGACGGATTCTTTACAGAATCCTAAAGTGCACCGCTATTCGGCCTCCAGAGGAATCCCGGGATTGCGAAAAGCAATTTGCGCCTATTACAAACGGCGATTTAACGTTGATATTGATCCTGATACGGAAAGCATTGTGACCCTTGGTTCCAAGGAGGGGCTGGCCAATCTTGCGCAGGCCATTACGGCGCCGGGCGATGTGATCCTGGTGCCAAACCCAAGTTACCCTATCCATCATTTCGGCTTTCTGATTGCCGGTGCCACAATACGGCATATTCCCGTGGGCGGCGGGAATGATTTTATGGAAGGCTTGGCTAATGCGGTCAAACATTCGATCCCGAAACCATTGGCAATTGTGATCAATTACCCCTCGAATCCCACGGCAGATATGGTTGATTTGAATTTTTATAAAGAAATTGTCGCCTTTGCCCGTAAGCATGAAATTTATATCCTGTCCGATCTGGCCTATGCGGAGATTTATTTTGATGGTAATCCGCCGCCGTCAATTCTCGAAGTGCCGGGCGCCAGAGATGTGGCCATTGAATTTACGTCCCTCAGCAAAACATATTCCATGGCCGGATGGCGTATGGGATTCGCGGTGGGAAATAAGGATCTGGTTTCAGCCCTGACCCGTATGAAATCTTATGTGGATTACGGGGCCTTTACGCCGATACAGGTGGCGGCAACAGCGGCCCTGAATGGTCCGCAAGATTATATCGATTATGCCCGCAAGACCTATAAATCGCGCCGGGATGTTTTGATCAGGGGATTAGCCGAGGCAGGCTGGGATGTGCCGTCTCCGGCGGCGACCATGTTTGCCTGGACCAAGATCCCTGAGAATTGGGCGGCGCTGGGTTCGATGGAATTTTCCAAACAATTGCTGAAACATGCCCATGTGGCCGTTTCCCCTGGTGAGGGCTTTGGTGAATATGGCGAAGGTTTTGTGCGCATTGCTTTGGTCGAGAATGAACAACGCATTCGTCAAGCTATCCGCAATATCAAAAGATTCATGGCGGATAGCCCAAAAATAATAGCTGATATCAAGAACGGAGTGGATGTATAATGAACGCCCAGGATAAGAAAACTTTGAAAATTGCGATTGCAGGCTTGGGAACCGTTGGCGTCGGTGTGATCAAAATTTTAGAAAATAACAAGGCGGTTATAGCGGCCCGCACAGGTCGTAATATTGAAATTATGGCCGTATCAGCAAGCAACCGTAACCGAGATCGGGATGTTGATATCTCTGGATATGAGTGGGTTGACAATGCCCTTGATTTTGCCTCTCGCGATGATGTGGAAATAGTTGTTGAACTTATCGGTGGTTCTGATGGGGTGGCGGCCGCGCTGGCGAAACAATCACTGGCAGCAGGAAAGTCTTTTGTCACAGCCAATAAAGCCCTGATTGCGCACCATGGTATGAGCTTGGCCCAAACCGCGCAAGATCATCATGCCGCGTTAAAGTTTGAAGCCGCCGTCGCGGGCGGCATTCCCATCCTTAAATCCATTGGCGAGGGTCTGGCGGCAAATAGTCTGACCAAGCTGTGCGGCATACTCAATGGTACGACCAATTATATGCTGACCCAGATGGAGGCAACAGGTAAGGATTACAGCGAAATTCTGGAAGAAACCAAACTGTTGGGTTATCTGGAAGCCGATCCGTCCCTTGATCTGGATGGTATCGACGCGGGACATAAACTTGCCATATTAAGCAGCGTTGCTTTTGGGGTTAAAACAGATTTCGCCAATGTCTATATGGAGGGCATTCGCAGAATTAAGCTGGTTGATATCGCCTATGCCAAAGAACTGGGCTATCGCATAAAGCTTCTGGGTATTTCCAGTCTTTCAGATGCAGGACTGGAACAACGTGTCCATCCCTGTCTGGTACCGGATACGGCACCAATTGCCCATGTGGATAATGGATTTAACGCGGTGGTGGTTGAGGGCGATTTCGTTGAGCGGACGTTCTTCGAAGGACGCGGTGCCGGCGAAGGGCCAACGGCATCGGCTGTGGTTGCCGATATTATCGATATTGCCCGCGGCCATGGCGGGCCCGCCTTTTTCATTCCTTGCGATGATATGCGGGAGGTGCCGCCGGCAAGCATTCTGGATCGTCATGGGCCTTATTATATACGACTTCACGTGGAAGAAAAACCGGGTGTTATTGCGGATATTACGGCGGCGTTGCGGGATGAGGATGTTTCTCTTCGTATTATGTTGCAAAAGGGCAGCGAGCAGGATGGCAGCGTTTATGTTGTTATAATTACTCATGAAGTCCATGAGCACCGCTTGATGAATGCCTTGGCGAAAATTAACGCTTTATCCGCTGTAATTGATAAAGCACTGGCAATCCGCATAGAGAATTTGTAAAAGAAGTTATACATCAATTATTTTTAAAATTTTAAGTCAGGAAGAATCATATGTCCTTTGAATCAAATTTGGATCGTTTGCTCGTGTTGGATCTTGTCCGCGTTACTGAGGCTGCGGCGGTTGCGGCTGCGACAAAGGTTGGTAGAGGAGACGAAAAAGCCGCCGATGCGGAGGCCGTTGATGCCATGCGTACAGCGCTGAATAAAATGGATATTCAGGGGCGGGTAGTGATTGGTGAGGGCGAGCGTGACGAAGCCCCCATGTTGTTTATCGGTGAAGAGGTCGGTACCGGTAAGGGCCCAAAGGTTGATATTGCCCTTGATCCACTGGAAGGCACGACCATTGCCGCCAAAGCCATGCAAAATTCATTGGCGGTGGTCGCCATTTCCGAGGAAGGCCAGATGTTGAATGCGCCTGATGTTTATATGGATAAGGTCGCCGTTGGCCCTGGATACCCGGAAGGCATCGTCGATCTGGATAAAACACCGGCGGAAAATATAAAATCTGTTGCGGATGCCAAGGGTTGTACCGTCAGTGATATTTTGGTCTGTGTTCTGGATCGTCCCCGTCATGCGGATATTATCAAGGCAGTCCGTGATGCGGGCGCCCGGGTGAAATTGATTGGTGACGGCGACGTGGCCGGTATTATCGATACGACAAATGTTGAAACCAGTGTCGATATCTATATGGGATCTGGCGGCGCGCCGGAGGGTGTTCTTGCCGCGGCGGCGCTGCGCTGTATCGGCGGCCAAATGCAGGGCCGCCTGACGTTCCGTAATGATGATGAGCGGGGGCGGGCCAACAAATGGGGCATCACCGATCTTAACCGGAAATATTCTACCATGGATTTGGCTAGCGGCGACGTTATTTTCGCGGCCACGGGCGTGACTGATGGGTATTTCCTGCGCGGCGTGCATCAAACACCTGACGGAAAAGGCTATTCAACCGAATCCGTCGTTATGCGGTCTAAAACGGGCACTGTTCGTTGGGTAAAGGGCGACCATAAACGCGGTGAAAATGATTAATACCACGCCTCAGGAAGATTGTCTTCTTGGTGTCGAAACATCAATAACCGGGCGGGCATGGCAACAGAGGCCCGCCGAATATCGCATCATTCAGGCCATCGCCCAGCAGTATGATCTGCCGGAAATCGTTGCCCGTGTTGTAGCCGGGCGGGGCATTGACATTGAACATGCCCGGGAATTTCTAGATCCCACATTGCGCAGCATCTTGCCTGATCCGTCTCATTTTAAAGATATGGACAAGGCCTGCGCGCGGATGGTGATGGCCATTGAGAAGGGGGAAAAAGTTGCTGTTTTTGGCGATTATGATGTGGATGGTGCCACGTCATCGGCAGTATTGAAACGTTTTTTTTCCGCCCTGTCACAAGAGCTGATCATCTATATCCCCGACCGCATTAAGGAAGGCTACGGCCCGTCAGCCAAGGCCCTGCTTGACCTGAAAGCGCAGGGTGTTGATCTGGTGATTACTGTGGATTGCGGTATTGTGTCCTTTGAACCGTTAAAAACCGCGAAAGAAGCCGGCCTTGAGGTAATTGTCATTGATCATCATCAGGCAGAGCCTCAATTGCCTGATGCGGTTGCGGTGGTAAATCCCAACCGCATTGACGAAGCACCGGGGTATGGGCAATTAGCCGCCGTTGGGGTGGTATTTATTTTTGTGGTTGGTGTCAACCGCTTGCTGCGTCAGCAGGGCTGGTATACGGCTCAGGCTCTTGCGGAGCCCAAGCTGATGGCGCTTCTGGATTTGGTGGCTCTTGGCACTATTTGCGATGTTGTCCCGCTTGTAGGGGTTAACCGGGCCTTGGTGCGTCAGGGCCTGAAGGTGATGGCGGGGCGGGGAAATGCGGGTATCAGCGCGCTCGGCGATGTTGCCGGGATTAATGAAGAGCCGGGAACCTATCACGCGGGGTTTTTGATTGGCCCAAGGGTTAATGCGGGCGGGCGTGTGGGGCGGGCAGAGGTCGGGGCATTGATATTAAGCACCGATGATGTGCACGAAGCAAAAGAACTGGCCACCGAGCTTCATCACTATAATACAGAGCGTCAAGCCATCGAACATATGGTTTTGGAACAGGCCATGAATCAGGTTGCCGGCAGCATTGGCCCGGGCGGTGATGTCCCGCCGGTGATCATCACCGCCGGGCAAGGTTGGCACCCTGGTGTGATTGGCATCGTCGCAGGCCGATTAAAAGAATTTTACCAGCGTCCGGTCATTGTGATTGCTATCGATGAAAATGGCATGGGTAAGGGGTCTGGTCGTTCCATTTATGGCGTGGATTTGGGCAGCGTTGTGACGGCCGCCCGTCAGGCGGGGATATTATCGGCAGGCGGCGGCCATGCTATGGCTGCGGGACTGACAGTCGCACAGGATTTGATTGGCGATTTCGAGGCTTTCATGACCAACAGATTGACCAAGGCCGTGGGGGAGGCACTGAAGGGCTTGTCTTTAAAACTGGACGGCATTTTGACGCCGCTGGCGGTGACACCCGGGCTGGTTGATCAATTGGACGGGCTTGGGCCATACGGGCAGGGTAATGCTCAACCACGTTTTGCGCTTGCCAATATGATGGTGCAATATGCCGATGTGGTGGGTAAGGATCATGTAAAATGCACATTAAGAGGTGATGACGGCGGGCAGCTCAAGGCTATGGCCTTCCGGTCTGCGGATCAGCCCCTGGGTCAATTGATTTTAGAGTCACGGGGCCGCAAAATACATGTGGCGGGGACATTGCGTAAAAACAACTGGAACGGTAATGTTTCTGCGGAAATTTTTATTGATGATGCGGTGAAAAAATAAGAGCATTGGAAAAAAACTTTTTTTTCCGAAGAAACCTGTTGACCGATGAGGCTACAACAACTAAAAACACCTCACTGAACAAGATGGCCCCTTCGTCTAGCGGTTAGGACGCGGCCCTTTCACGGCTGAAACACGGGTTCGATTCCCGTAGGGGTCACCACTCTTTCTTTAAGAGTTATGATCATGTCTTGTTCGGCTCGTAGTCTTGCCTTTGCGGCGGGGTAGCTCAGCTGGTTAGAGCAGCGGAATCATAATCCGCGTGTCGGGGGTTCAAGTCCCTCTCCCGCTACCAACAATTTCAATGACTTAGCATAAAATATCAAGGTAGGTATTAAGTTCTAGCTACAATCTAGCTACAGTTAGGTTTTTGTTTAGCAACTTTCCAACAATACGAAAAAGCTCTTAAATTTGATCGCTCAATGGAAATGCTATATCCTCTTTTAAAAATGAAGGGGATTAGTCATGAGCGTAATATTGATTATCGTTGCAGGCATAATAACAATAATTCTGGGGTGGTGGTTATTTAAGAGATTAGTAATCGGTGCTGGAATTATACTAGTATGGGCATCTGAACAAGAATTTCTTGGTGTTATCGCATACTTTGCCGCTTGGGTATTTCTATTCCCCCTTATGCTAATTGCTAGTATTGTCACGGGTATTATTCAGAATTCGGATGAAAAAGAACAAAATCGTGAAATAGAGACGCGCATAAAAGTAGCCGAGAGTAATCAGGAAAGCATGAAAAAGAATATAGAAGCTGCCCATAATTATAAAGATGCAACTGATTACGAGAAGAAGAGAGGCTATTGAGTTTAAGACCTAGTTATTAATAATAAATAACAAGAGAGGGACACCAATGTTTCGTGCTAATATTATTTATATTTCTGCAGTACTATTATTTACTCCGGTTGTGCAGGGGGAGGTTTATGCAAAAGAAGATATACTGAGCGAATTTGTCGCTGAATTACCACGGGGTACTTTAGGTATTCCCTACTATTGGCTTGAAATGAAAAGTCTTGTTGGCTGGGAAAATATGGTTCTTTTTTATGGTTACGCAGACAACCGACCCATCTGTAATCGGCTCTTGGACATTGCTGTAAAGGATGCTCCTGATAGGCAATTTCGTTGCTCGGCGGCAAATTAAAAACAGTCTTGTTTTTTGCGCTATATTATCAGTATTGGTTGCTTGGTTTCCTCGCGCGCGTGCGCGTATTGGTCGGAAAACTGAGGATATTCCATCTTGATTATGTGGCTTTGACCCTTGGTGTAACCTTAGGGTTGATTTATCTCAATATTCACGTAACTAAATTCGGCGGTTCTATATAAAAACTAGCGTATTCATCCGCTAATCTCCTAAAATGAGGGGTATTTAGTACTGATTATTATTCTGTTTTAAGGCATTTTATTTATCGACAATTATTTAGATATATTAATATGTTACATGCTGTTTTATGAAGACTAATTCATAAAAATATATAATTTTATTATCATAATTTATTAAATAATCTGAGCAGACACTAAAAATTCAAATTAAGTTAATAAGATAAATCAAATTTGTCCCTTAAAAATATTAAGAAAATCATGAAATATAGGCTTTGAGTTCGTATGGACAAAGGTACCCTATTGCTATCGCCGTTTAGGGGGTGTGGTGCCTATTCCATAAAACCTAATCTTGCGACCATCACCTAGATTGTGTCGCTAACGGTAACAACCGCGCGCCCTATAACCTCTTGCGGAGAGTCTTGAATTATGATTGATAGAGCAATCAGTAAAACAATATATTCATGTGCCATCTTTAATAAAAAACAGTGCTTAACTATTTTAATTAATATCCTTAAGAGAAGAATAGACAGCTTTGTTATTTATAAAAAAAGCATCTGAATCTAGCATGTGAATCCAATGGCTTGTGGCATTATTTATTTGAGAATTACGGAAACTCAGAAATGGTTCAAGTGTCTCTTTTGAAATGAGGTTTTTTTGCCAAAGCACAGGCAGAGCCTTACGGTAATCTGATAGCAATACCCCAACCAGAACACTCCAGTATAATGTTTCATTCTTTGGAGAACTAGTTCCTTGAATTATATAATTAGTGGTAATGATGCATTGGTTTATGAACAAATTAGCATCGTTAATAAAATATTCTTGGGTAGATTCAAACTTTCTTCTCCGGTCAAAATTTCTAGCGGGTATTTTTTCTTCATCCTCAACCCATTGTTGCTCCTTGGGTGTCAAAGTAGGCACATTTTCTTTCATTTTTTTGCATTTTGTATTAAATGCTGAGGCTAAATCAGCCCTAACTTGAATATCCATATATTTATCACCAAACCTAAGGTGATTAAGAGCTGATAGTTCTCGCTTGGAATAAGCGCTCTTTTTTTGGTCAACATCCTTTTCCTGTGCGTATAAGTCTCCTGTATGATTTATAAAAATACTAACAATTAATAGAACGAATATTTTTACCATGTTGCTCTCCATATAATTGTAATAAACTTCTTATAAATATCTACTCCAACCGATCCTCTTGCCATATATCACACCTTGGTCTTTCAAGTCTTTGGAAAGTTTGAAACCAGTCGCATCTTCAAACTTGTCTTCAGTGCTAGCGCGTAGCCCCTTCAGGCAGTAACTCGCCGCTTGTCTGATATTCTCACCATAGCTCTGATGTGTCCAAAACTTTTTAACTTTTAATATCCCTTTTTCATTCTTGATTTGAAAACGCTTTAAAATGGCCCAACGATAAGTCATAAAATGCATAGGCAGGTCTTTGGGTCTGTGGATTAGTAAATGAAGATGTATGCCTTTAACTGGAGCGTTCTCAAGCACCCAACCGCAAGAATAGGGCATGTTATTCCTTGCATGGTACTTTCTAAGGCGGTGGAGGCCATTACAGGCATGTTTAGATGTATTAACAGGTAATATGCCTGCTGATTCCAAGTGAAGCGTAATAAAGCAATTCCAAGGTGTCCCTAATCTATAGGCCTCGCTTGCAGCCTCTATAAAACTGCATGCTTGTGGTAATTGTATATATCTAGATTGTTTCATGAGTGCTTACACTATTATATATATGCAGCATGGCAGTGCCTTATTAACACATTGTTTATAATGACAGTTGTCATACATGCTTGTTAAGAGTGCGCCGAAATGATGGCGGTAAATGGCGGAGCATTAAATAATATAAAAGGGGCGATATTCTGCCCCTCTCAATATTTTAAAATGTGCGGTTATCTTCCTGCCATTGTTTGAGGTCTTGAATTCTGTAATAAATTCGTGAACCTTGGCGAATGAAATATGGACCAGTGCCATTCATTCTATGCCGCTCTAATGTTCTTACCGATAACCTTAATCGTTTGGCGGCTTCATTGGTTGAATATAAATTATCCATCACGAAACCCTCCCGTTTTTAAGGGCTATTCTCTGCTTTTCAGAAAGAGGGCTAGTTTGTCGGAAAGGATTGCTTCCCATACGGTAAGGCCAGAGGTTGCAAATTTTGCATGTACAGAGCCGAACTTCTGACGGTTTGTCGCCGCAACATTCCACGCAATTTGCCCGAATAGCCGTTAAAAGAGGTCTTTTGCTATGTCCTAGGGCTTTTAAGTTATCAATGGAATTGTCGATTGGACTTTTGCCCGTATTTTGAGCAAGGCTTTCCATGTTCAAACATTCCCCGCCCTCGCGCGCGTGCGCGTATTCCTGAACTAATTCATTATCTTGAATATCATCGGCAATAGGGTTATGCTGATTTTCAACATGCTGTGACGGTATGTGAATATTAGTGGCCTCAGTGTTCGTAGCACTGGGGTTTTCTTTATGACTAGTCATTGCTTGCACTCCCTTGGTCTGTGGTGGAAGTGCGTTCGCAGTCGTTAATAAAATTATCGAGTGCGGATTGTTTGTATCTGACTGATTTTCCTAATTTGATAAATTTAGGGCCAAAAGATTCGACGCGCCATCTTTGTAGGGTACGGACGGCAAAAGGTTGTTCCTCGCTGCCAAGATAGAATGCTGCCTGAGTTTCGGTAAGCAGTTGATTATGTAATGTCATTAATTCACCTATATTTTTAAATGCACAAGAAACAATCTCTAGTGCTGATTAATAAGATGAACTAATGCGTTGGAAGTTAAGAGGGGGGGTTTTCTACTTTTTAAGTTCAATGCTCTTTGCATAAGAGGTGCACGATAGCATCCCTTTGATTTTACTATCTAACTCGTGAGGGGTGCCTCCGTAAAGTTTTGTGCATTCTTTCAAAAAATAACTGTATGCCTTTGGAAGGGTATCTTCTTTATTGCCTTCTTGGGCTTCTTTCCTCCATCCCTTTAATGTTGTGAGAGTGATGCTTCGTGTCGTTTTTTGTATTTTCCAGTCTTTTACAAAATTAAGCACCAATTGTAGGGAGGCGTTTAAATCATTTTTTTCTCTATAATGCAGTTCTACAACTGCTGCTATTAGTCCCTTTGTTGCGCTAGCGGTTGTGGGTGCTTTGGGGCGTACCATGGTTTTTGATTTTGTTAGAATTTCTAATTGTTGACCTTGATCCAAGTCTCTTAGAGCCATGCAAATATCGTTTATAGGTTTTTTTAATTTTGGTGCTATTGTTTGTGCAATCCGTGCAGCAAGATATAGGGCTTCTCTGGCACCATCACGGCCATTATTTGCACCAGAATGATATGTTTCAAGCGCCTGATCTGCTTTCTTGATAATGAGGGTTACGTATTCTTCAGGATAATAAACTGAGCCATTAGCCCTTTTTCTAGGCCCAATATTTTCTGACAGGATGCGTTCTTCTTCTGGTGTTAAATACATGCTAATCTCCTGTTTGGGATAAAAGGCTGTCTGGTTTTCAATTAATATAGGACTTTTCTATTTTTTTGTTTCTCGCCCCCAGATTGGGGCATAAGAAAGCATGTTTTCTGCTGTATTGGATAATTTAATCTTGTCTGTGCCACACGTTTGCATGCCCTACTATATTACAATCAAAAAATGGATGTATTGCCTTTAGTTCTATTGCCTTAAAGGCCTCCAAATAAGTGGAATGAATTGAATCTGGAAGACACAAAGAGTTTGGAATCATAATGTTTTTAATTATATTGCGTAATAATTCACCTGAATAATTTTTTGTTTCATAATTCTCAAAATCTCTTAGTTTTGCACCCAGTAATTCATGCCTATGGGAATTGACCTCTTTTCGTGCAGCAAGATAATCAGGGTGTTCTGTCGTCTGGCTAGGTTGGTTGGGGATAAAAGAAAAGCCTTCATGAGCTGTACCTATTTGATGGTCAATTGCCCATTGTGCCATTGACTTGAAAATATTTCCTACTAACCCTAGGGCTTGAAATGCCTTAAAATCCTTTTCTTCTTCTGTTGTTTCTCCTCGCATGGGGTCAGTTTCAAGAGATAGTTTGTGAAGTCTCTGGCATAAATAATTGATGTGTTTCAATTGTGCCTGAAAGTCTTTATTTCTATTGTGAATATAATGATTATCGTCAATCATTATTCCTCCCCTTTTTAAATTTTAAAACGTTTTCTCTTTGCCCCATTAACCCCTCTAATCGCTTTCCTATAGCGTCATTGGCTTCTTTAAGGGGATTGTCGGCAAGATGGGCATATCGGGCGGTGGTGGCGGTTTGGGTATGACCTAATAGCTTGCCTATCATGGGTAGTGACATACCACCACCAACGGCAATGCTTGCGAAGCTGTGGCGTAGGTCGTGAAGGCGCAAATCTAACAACCCCCTAGGCAGCTCAATTGTGGCCTTATCCGCCAAGGACTTAATCTCTTTTAAGGTGGTATTTCCTAGATTGGGATTGTTAAGTTCTATGAGGTTTTTAATGTCTTCAATTTCTAACCACATTTTAACGGTGGCACGTTCGCGGATATTACGCCAAGGGCGATTAACATCGGACAAGTGAGCCTTTTCCTTTAAGCCACAAATGACGTAAGGGTTTTGGTCTTGGTGGGCCAGGGTAGACAAAAGCTCCAAGGCGGGGGGATTAAGAAAAATGCTCTTTGCCCCTGTTTTTGAATCGGCAAGATTGATAGTGTTGCGGTTAAAGTCCACCGCATCCCAACGTAAGGTTAGAATTTCACTCCGCCTTGCGCCTGTAAATATCAAAAGCCTGATGGCGGCTATGGCATAGGGGTTGGCTTCTTCGCGTTGCTCTTCGTCCCGTATGGCTTCGGCAAGAAAGGAAAACTCCTTTTCTGATAAAAAGCGTTCAATCTTGTTTTCTTTGTATTTCTGAACATGCTGAACGGGGTTAGTCGTGCGCCATCCCCAACGTATAGATAAATTAAAAGCCTTGGAAAGCAGTGATAGACATCTATTTGCTGCCCCAGAACCGCCCTTAACAGGTGAGCCGCCCTTACTGGTAGGGGAAAGGGGCTTCGCTGTTTTTCCGTCTTTTACGGCTCTTTTAAAGCGGTCTATATCTGATAGCGTAATGTCGGGAACAAATTTCTTGCCTAAAAGGGGTAAAATGTGATTTTGAATATTCTTTCTATCCATGCGAAGGCTTGACGGTTTTTTATGTTGTTCTGCATAGTCAGTGAGAAAGCGTTCGCATAACTCTGTCATGGTAGGGCGGTTTTTTTTATCTTCTCGAATTTGGGCGGGGTCTTTGCCTTCTAAGATATGCCCTCTAAATATTTCGGCTTTTTCTCGGGCTTTTTTTACAGTCATGCCTTCGTCTACTTTACCAAGGCTAAACCAGTGTTGCTGACCATTGTAAAATTTTTTGTAAATATAGACTTTGGCTTTCTTCTGGCAACGTACACCAAAGTCTTTTAGCTCAGTGTCCCAAATCGTATCACCTGCGATTAATTTATCGACAAGGGTCTTGGTAATCTTTGCTTTTCGTGTTGCCATCTGACCTATCCAAATTGTAGCTAGAAATTCTCTAGCTACAGTTTAGCTACAATAATGATGAGATTCAATGGGTAATAGTGATAAAGGAAAATAATAATATTCAATGAAATCAATGTGTTTGAGGTATAGTGGGAAATGGTGATTATAAAGGCATTAGGAATCATAATCCGCGTGTCGGGGGTTCAAGTCCCTCTCCCGCTACCAATATTCTTCCTATAAAAACAAGAGCTTAATATGTAAGCTTCCTTGAATTTTGAGGGGCTTTACTAATTTTGAGACATTTTGCTGTGTCTCAAAAACTAAGGGTTTCTGCATGTTGTGGAAAACAGTGTAAATCTGTATGTCTCAAAATGAGTGCAAAATATAATTTATTGTCGAAATTCCCTTTCCGCGGCATATTGTGTATTCCAAAATAGTTTTAACAAGCTTCTTTCCATAATAAATAGTTTTTCTGTTATGGGGTTTGTATATGATACTCACAGAATTCCAAATCTCTTTCTGCTTGAGTATATTGACCTCTTCTCTGCTATGGAATATCATCCGACAATAATCAGAAAATTGGGGAAGAATTTGAAACTATTAATCGCACAATTATTCGGTTTAATGCTACTTTGTCTGCATGTATCAATCTCACTGGTATTCTCTAAAGAAAACTATACAGACGCCAAAACTGATGCATATAATGCAATCGCAAAAAATGATTTTAGAATTCTAAGTTTACGTAGCATTGGACCCGGCTTTCAAGCCGGGGTTTCGTGCCGTCAAGTTCACGTAACTTCGAAACAAATTCGTTACAACTTTTTGGCCGGAGCGAATTATGCCTCTATAAGGAACCAAAGAGATCAAGATCTCATCGAATATTCCGCAAATTACAACAAAATCATTTTGATGAATAAAGATTACCCAGACCCGGATCTCTGCGCTCCTGTCAAAGTCTGCTATCAAAAACGCGGTAAAAGAGAAACTGCAACAAATTGTGAGAAATTGCAGGCACTTTACAGGAAGCCCCCGGGACTGCCTAATTCGTTACATATGGCGGTGAGGCAGAAGAATGTTTCGAAGGTCAAGGATATACTGGGTGGTGGGTTCTGGAACAGTATGAAGTTCTGGAAAATGTTTTCAGAAAAGAGTGCAAAATCGATAGTAAATGAACTAGATAAAAAAAGAAGAACTGCAATCGATTATGCTGCTGAAAATGGTAGCATTGAAATCGTTAATCTACTGATTGAACACGGGGCTGAAATTCAACCTACTTATAAGTTGCCAGAGAAAGACTTTTTTTCCAGAAATGAAAATATCCAACCCAAAAAAAATGGAATGGAACTTATTAGACCATCACCATTATACTACGCCGTTCATGCAAATAATAAGGACACCAGTAAAGTTCTGATTTCAGAAGGGAGCATTTGGTTTGATACCACTAACAGTATGGAAATGGCAGCGACTTTAAATAACAATTTTGATCTCATAAAGTTATTATTATCCGCAGAGGAAAGTGATAAGAAAACAATACTTGGAAATAGCTTGTATAAGGCAACTCAAGTTGAAAACTTTCCCCTTGTCAAACAACTGATCAAAATGGGGGCAAGTCCAAACTATTATCGAGAGATCTCCATTGACCATTCCAAACACTATATTTTGTCAGCCGCATTAATGAAAACTGATACCCAAGGCGGGGGAAACAATATAGTAGGACTGGAAATACTTGGTTATTTACTCAACAATGGCGGCGACACGAACTTATCTATTAATACATATAGCGATAAAGTGTCATCTTTAGTCTGTGATGCATTTTATGCTAGCCAACAAGATGGTTTGAAGGTTCTCCTCAATCACGGAGCAAACCCCCTGTCTCCTTGTATAGAAGAAATAATAACTATTGCAAATAACCCGCTACACCCAAAAGTAAAAGACCGGCAAATTATTTTGAAAAGATTGAGCAACCCAATTATCCGTAAGGCTCTGATTGATGCTGGCATACAAGAAGCTCGCCTCCCAAGGATTTCTACGACGAAACAATAGTAATATCGGGAACAAGTCTATGCTTCAGAGAGGAACACAGGCTGGTGGTAAGGTCAGTGGAGTGGTATTATACAATGCATGAATTCCTAGTTACCCCTCAGCGACTCTCTCTGAACGATTTATCACCGAATGTATAAATTGATGGATTTTATAATTCTAAACGTCGACATTCAACATTGAACTACTTAGGCCCCATGCAGTTTGAAAATCAAACTGTTCAAATATAGAGATCGCTCTCCATTTTTACGAAGCAAGTCCATTCTGGTGGTTGCTCACATATTGCAGCTCTTTGATAACATTTTATAACAGTAAAATAATTACCAACCATTTGAGCTGCTAGCAAGGGTTCAGTTTCTGGCTTGATAGTTTTATATGCTTTGACGGATACGCGCGGCCCTTTTAGAAGATTTTCTTCATCAGGATCACTGAAATAACAGGAGGCATGCATGCGGCATACCTGCAAGATCGCTGTAGAGGTCGGTCTTGGGTGCGGCTTTCCGTTCATCTGGTGTAAAGTGATTTAATCAATTTAAAGAGCGTATCAATTCCGCCGCCTCAGTGTGGCAAGATTATGGAGAGTGCCAAAAATTCTCTTAAGTTGTGTTCGAACATGATTTTTTGTGGGAGACTAAGGCAGAATTTTGCAATTAGGGCGTGGATTTTTTTGCCAGGGCGGCTTCGATACTTTGGAGAAGCTTGAGGGCATCAATACAGTGGGATCTTAAATTATTTTTCACCATTTTTTCAAGGCTGGCCAGGAATATTTCATTGGTTCTTTTATCCATGTGGCTTTTTTGTTGCAGGTTTAACGTTCTTTTGAACCAGCCGGCGATTTCGGTGGCAAGAGGCCAACCGAATGTCCCGGCCTGGCCCTGCATATGGTGGCAAGTTTGAATAGCAGCTTCAAGGTTATTCGAGCCCAGTGATTTTTTCAGGGAGTGAATGTGATGTCGTAGCTGATCAACATAATCTATTGCTTTCTCATCTATTAAAATTTGTGCCTTACGAAGCATCTCCTGCTGTTTCAGAGAAAATTTTACTTTACTCACTTAATTAATCTCCTCGTTCATTTTCTTTAGAAGGAAGTTCTCCGGCATGACGTCTGTCTTCTTCAGCGGCATATTCGCTGGCGCGGCGCCTTCGATCAGGCCCAGCATATACGTCAATATCAACAAAATTTCTTTTGTTAAAAATAGCATTTTCCATTTTTTCCATAATTTGAACAGGCGATACCGGTTTTGCCAAGATCTCGGTCACGCCCGCATCCCTGGCGTTAGTGATGGACTTGCGCCCTGTAAAAGCCGTACATAGAATAATCGGGATTTCCTTTAAGGCGTCTTTTTTCTGGTGCCTAACATGTTTGACGAGTTCTAATCCGTTTTCTTTCCGGCTCATATTATCGACAAAAACACAATCAAAGTGCCGTTTGTTCAATAAGACAATGGCATCATCATTGCTTTGGGCAAGTTGTACGCTCTTGACCTCAAATAATTCTAAAATAGACCTCATAATGGCGGCTAAAAATTTATCATCATCGACGATAAGAATTTTCTTATTGGTAAAGCCCTGCGTAATAATTTAACTCCACCGTTTAACAATTTATAAAATAATCAGTTATTTGCAATCTATGCATGAATTATGTTAATAAAAACAATCTTATTTTAACAAAATATTTCCCATATGATAAGTCTTTTATTATACGTTTTTTTTCAAATAAAAAAAATAATACAGGCAAGTTATGTGGTGAGCGTAAAAAAAAGGTTAAAGAAAAAACGCCGGCATAATCAAAGGGAATTAAATGGCGGACTTTCATCGCTGATTACGCGTGCTTCACATGAGGTATATTAGTTCAGATTAGATATGAACTAATCTATTTAATCCTGCGTAGTGGGGCAATGAGTAATCGGTAGCTCAATCCAGAATATACTCCCTGTGCCAAGCGCACTCTCAACACCGATGGTACCGTCCATAAGCTCGACCAGATGTTTGGTGATAACAAGGCCTATGCCGGTGCCTTCAATATTATTGTTAGCATCCAGACGTTCGAAAGCTGTATATAACCTTGTGATTTCTTCTTCTGTTAAACCTTCGCCCTGATCTTTGATAGATATGCGAAGGCGCTGCTGATTTATGTTTTCGGCAGCTAAAGTGATCTGCCCATGTTTCCGGTTATATTTCACGGCATTGGAGAGGAGGTTTATCATAACCTGTTTCAGCCTTGTGAAATCAGCTTGCACCTCATATCCATTGTTGCTGATATTATCCACGAGCTTCACATGGCGGGACTGTGCGTTGTTGCTGATCAAGGTAAGAGTCTGCTGCAGGATAACATCCATAGATACACTTTCTATGGATACTTCCAAGTTTCCGGTTTCAACTTTGGCAAGGTCCAGAACCTCGTCAATAAGGTTGAGCAGGTGATAGCCGGCTTCAAGGATCTCCTTGACATTACTGCGCTGGATATCATTAAAACCATCGGCATCCAATTCAAGCATCTGGCCGAATCCAAGAATGGCATTCATAGGTGTTCTGAGCTCGTGACTCATACGTGATAAGAACTCCGATTTGGCCAGGTTGGCCCGTTCTGCCTCATCTCGGGCATCTCGCATATCAAGGGTGCGCTGGGTGACCATATTTTCAAGATTTTTCTGATGTTTCTCGAGTTCATCTTGGGCCGTCTTAAGGTTGGTGATATCTGTAATCGTGCCAACGAAGGATAATATATTACCCTGGGCATCATATTCTGCAAGGGACTGACCATAAACCCATACGACGCTATTGTCGGGCTTAAGGAATCGATACTCCAGGGAAAGAAGCCGATTTTCCTTCATCGACTTCTCCCATTCGGAGAATGCTCTTTCCCTGTCGTCTGGATGTATGCAATCTATCCAGCCGCCGCCGATGAGTTTTCCCTCTGGATGGCCGGATATTTCTTCATAACTGTTGTTAACAAAAATACATTTCCCTTGTGAATTTAACTGAAAAATACCCACTGGTGTTGCATGAGCAATTTTAATGAAGCGCTGTTCACTGGCCTTTAAGGCTTCTTCCGCAGCCTTTATCTCACTTATATCACGGATGACAATGGCCAGATTAATTGGTGCGCCGGTATCGGGATGATCAATTTGGAAGATATCAAGCCAAACAGATTTTCTGTCATCATTGGCAAAGTTCCGCAAGTCGATATCGCCAAACCAGCGTCCCTTGGCCATAACCTCAGGCATAATTTTATCAATGAAAATTCTGCGGCTGTCTTTATGAAATAAATCCGATGCCAGCCTGCCGGGGACAACGTCTTCACCACTTAAATTGACCAAACTGTAACCTGCATCATTAAGGAATTGAAGCTCGCCATTGATATCAGTGATGCCGATAAAGTCTGGAGAATGCTTCACAATGGAACTTAACCGTTTGATCTTTACTTCCGACTGTTTGCGTTCGGTAACGTCCGTCCCAATGGAAAGCATACCGGTTATGACACCGTCTGCGTTCCGCATAATTATTGAATTCCACTCAATCTCGCGCTCTTCTCCTGCGTGGGTTATGATGGGGTTAATGCTGTTCAGGGGGATCATTGCCTGCATAGAAGAGAGTAATAGTTCCCGAATATGCTCATGGTCACGTTTTGGCAGAAAATTAGAAACCCAATCCATTCCCTTCATTTTGTTCAGGGGGTAGCCGCTAAGTTTCTCGAAGTAGGGGTTCACATGCTGAATGGTTAAGTCAGAATTCAGCAATAATATTATGACAGGTGCTGTCCTGATAAGACGGTCAGAAAAATCACGCTCGCGCTGGAGTTCACCCTGTGTCGTTGCAAGGTTTGTCAGATTATTACGGACATGGTGCAGAAAAATTATAACGCCGACTATTCCGATCAGGATAAGAACAATAATGAATCCGATTAATTTTATTGTCTTTTCCTGCTCATAAGCGTCATGAGACAAACGCACGGTCTCATAGGCTAATTGGTGTAAAATTTGTAATTGATGTGTTGCCGCCGTTAAAATTTCCAGATCTTTATCTATTGATTGGCTTAAATAGGCCGTTGATGACAGCATAACGGTTAAATCATTTTGTACTTCCCTGTGCGCTTTTTCAAATAACATGTCTACTGTTTCAAACTCGATGCTGGCTTGTATTTTCTGATGAGACTGGATATCCTCGACAAGTTCCCGTATTTCATGTTTGAGCGAATTTGTTTTATCCCGCTTCAGAAACTCAGCTTGTGAAAAAGTTAATAATAGACCACTACCGAACGTACCTGTTTTATCAATCCGGCCAATTTCCTGATCTTTGAACCAAATTCTTGCCTCGTTAATGACATGCAATAATGCCAATGCCTTTTGACTGATGGCCAGATGATAGTCGTTGATGTGGATATCTCTTAGGTCATGCTCTTTTTTATCCCACTGTAATAACGCAAGAATTGCCATAGAGATAACGATAACTACGCATAATAGTGCATAAACGCTGTGTTTAATCTGTCTGTTTTGCTGTATAGTTTTGTTAAGGGTCATGGCTGCTCTTTAAACTGCGTCATCTGCCGTAAAACCTGTTCCAGATTCCGGAAGTTTTTATGTGATGCGGGAAGATAATAATTGGCACCGAGCCTTTTCATCAAAGGCTCTTGCCCATCCTTTTGATTCAGATGTAGAAAACTATCCCGAATTATGATTCTTAGCCGCCTATTAATGTCTGGTTGAATCGCCCAGACATTATCGCTAAAAGGGGGGGATTGCCATATGACCTTGACCATGTCATTATTGAGCGTTCCTTCAAGAAACATATCGTTGACAATGCCTGAATTGGCAATGCCAACTTCTATCTTGCCGTCCCGAACCCATTCCGCCGTACGATCATGCGCACCCGAATATTGAATAGTCCTAAAGAATTCTTCCGGGATAATGGACAGATTTTTCAAAAAGAAACGCGGCATATAATGCCCTGAAGTGGACAGCTTTGGTCCAAATGCCAGTGAGGCATTTTTAAGATCAGCAATAGTTTTTGCAGGATTATCAGCATGCACAAGTGCGACACTTCTGAAATGACCATCAACATCTCGCATGACAAGCGGTACAGCACCATTTTTCATATAGGCCTTAACATATGTGGCGCCGCCGAATAAGGCCAAATCAATTTTCTTTTCATCAAACAATTGTAATAATTCTTCATAAGAACCAGGGATGATCAGCTGTGATTTTAATTCAGTGTGTGAATTAATATGATGCAACAATTCCTGATATGTGGCCTGAAGTTTTTCTTTATTCTGATCAGGCAATACGGCAACCCGTAGAATTTCTATGTGCTTTATTTCCTCATTCTCAGAGCATGAAGATACCATAAAGGCCATAAAGATAGCCGTAAGGGAATTGCGCCAGAATTTTAACCAAAACCTCTTGTATGATTTTGACATCAGGTATGCTGGCGGCATCTTCTGTATCCCTCTTTAATTGTTCTTGCGCCGGGTCAAGGCCAGGTCGAGGCCAGATTAAGGCCAGGTCAAGACAGGACATATTTCTCGACTGTTTAGATGGTTTATGATCCGAGTTCTGTTCTTTAATCAAAAATACCACGCCTTTATGTCAAATTTATTAACATGAGTTTGCCATTTTCAAGCGAAAACGGAAAAACCTTATTAAAATTAACGCATTGAAGGAAAAAATAAATTTATTTTTATGGCAAGTTGCACGTTTTAAGAAAATCAATCAGACTATTCGCGGAATAAATTTTCCCATAGATAGTTTTGAATTTATTGATTAAAAAGCGTATATCTTTACAATAAATTATTTTAACGGTGGAAAACGTCAATGACAGGTGAATCCAGAAAAATCAGAGTCGCAATATTAGGCGCGAGTGGCTATACAGGGGCGGAATTGATCCGCCTGCTTGTGCGTCACCCCAATGTGGAAATCGTGTTAATGACCGCCGACCGCAAGGCGGGGCAACCTATCGAAACGGTCTACCCTCATTTAACGGGGCTTGGACTGCCGGATTTGATCGCGATTAAGGATGTGGAATGGCCGGGTCTTGAACTGGATGTTGTTTTCTGCGCCTTGCCTCATGCAACATCTCAGGAGATTATAAAAGGTATTTTGCATGCGACCGATCATGGCTTTATAGACGAAATGATCATAGAGCGTCCGGCGGATTATGCCAATGCCATTCAGGGTTCAGTCAAGGTGATTGACCTGTCGGCGGATTTCAGGCTGCGGGATAGTGATGTTTATACCAAATGGTATCTTGAATATCATCAGGCCCCCGAATTGCAAAAAGAAGCGGTTTATGGCTTGACTGAACATTACCGGGAAGAGATTAAGAGCGCCCGCCTTGTTGCCTGCCCCGGATGTTATCCCACCGCTGCATTACTGGCCCTGATTCCGCCGCTTAAAGACAATATAATCCGGCAGGATGGTATTATCATTGATGCCAAATCCGGTGCCAGCGGCGCAGGGCGTGCGACGCGGGAAGCAAACTTATTTGCTGAGGTGTCTGAAGGCATGCATCCCTATGGCATTGCAGGTCATCGGCATTCTCCGGAAATCGAGCAGGAATTGTCCCGGGCCTGCGGCGAAGCGCTCATGGTGACGTTCACGCCGCATCTTGTACCGATGAACCGGGGCGAGTTGGAAACGATTTATATTACCTTACAGGATGGTCGGACAATTGCCGACTTAAGGCAAAATTTGAGTGCGGCTTACGAGAATGAGGCATTTGTCCATGTGGTGGCGGAGGGGGTCGTGCCAGCAACCCGCCATGTCAGAGGTTCCAATCAATGCCTGATTGGTATTTTTGAAGATCGTGTCCCGAACAGGGCCATTTTGGTGGTGGTCATTGATAATCTGATTAAAGGGTCATCAGGGCAAGCCATCCAGAATATGAATATTATGTTTGACCTGGAAGAAAGTCTTGCGCTGGAACAGGCCCCGTTATTTCCGTAAATTAGATATTCAGAAAGCAGAATCATATGGCACAGGATTATTTCAGGCACGCGCCCGGCGGCGGAAAATTATATCCTTTTAACGGCATATGGCCGACCCTGGGGCAGGGTGTCTTCATCGCGCCTGGTGCGCGCGTCATAGGTGATGTGGAAATTGGCGATAAATCAAGTATATGGTTCAATTGTGTCCTGCGCGGTGATGTCAATCATATCCGGGTCGGCACAGGCAGTAACATTCAGGATGGTACTATCGTCCATGTAGAGGGCGGCAAGAGGCCGACAATCATTGGTGATGATGTGTTGATTGGTCATAGCGCCATGATTCACGGCACCATCATTGAAGACCGGGGGTTTGCCGGCCTTGGTGTGGTGACCATGGATGGCTGCATCATCGAAAGTGAAGGCATGTTGGCAGCGGGGGCATTACTCAGTCCCGGAAAAAAAGTCGGCGCAGGGGAATTATGGGTTGGCCAACCAGCCCGGAAACTTCGCGATCTGGATGATATCGCGCGAGAAGGTATGATGGCGGGGACAATAGGATACCAACAGCTTGCTGAAAAATATCTACGGGAATATTCTTCTTGAATTTTTGCGTGTTACTTTTATCGGCGGGCTGGAAATTTTTAATCTGTAACGGTTGCTTTTTCAAGGGCCGCGGCGGCTTCGCCTAAAATACGACCTTCCAGTGACAGCTCGAGAAAACGGACATAATCTTTTGGCACAGAAATTTTTCTTTTGGCAATGGGAATTATTTCCAGGGAATTTGTGGCATCCAAATCATATTTGTGTATTAGGCTCATCATTTCAGAACTTATTTTCTCAAGCTCCTTCCTGATATTTGTGATTGTCAACTGTCCATAGGGTAGCATATCTCGTCCTTGTTTTTTTCTTCCCTTATGGCCCTTGTATGGTTGGTTGAATGGGGCTTCGAATTTTAAGAAATAGCCTCATGATAGTACTATTGGAACGGACCCTATTGCCCATATGCGGGCCGCTGATGGAACGATGGCCGATTATTATCTCTCACAGCCTATCTCTTGTCGCCAGAAATTTATATGCCCGGTTCCATAAAACGGTGAAGATGGACCACTACATATTTTGTCATGGCATCATCCACTTTGGCATGGCTGGCACTTTTCCAGGCTTCATAGGCCTTTTGATAGCTGGGGAAAATACCAACCACATCCAGATTATCCGGGTCTGTAAAGTCCAATGTTTGCGGGTTGTCTACTTTTCCGCCAAATACGAGGTGTAAAAGATTGTCATTCATTCTCAGATCTTTCCGGTGATGAAAACCATACAGAGCAAATGAAAAATTTCATCCAGGCAGGCGGTTTTCTGGTTTATTAAAAAATTGCGCAATACATATCCCTAAATACTATACAGCGCAATAGGTCAATAAATCGTATATGGCTTATTGGGTTTGTTCTGGCTCGGGTTTTTTGTTCTTCTTGTCATTTTCTGCGACCATTACAGTTCCCTCAATAATGGACCGCATAAAATCTATTAGACCTGATATGCCGCTTTCTGCAATGCGGGATGTGAAGTCATCTCTTTGGGTTCGGGCCATGCTGATGCCTTCTATCTTAACATCAATGATTTTGTAACGGCGTTCTTGTGGTGCAGGTTCAGTTGTGGATGGCTTTACAGGCCGTACCCGCCAGTCAACATCAAATATTTTATCTTCGTCGTCGATCACTTTGGTTCTGACGTACATATCCTTTTTGCCATTGGGAAGGGTTTTTCCCACACGCACTTCCCGGGTATCAAGTTTTGTCAGGCGGCTTGTATAGACTTTAACCAGATATTCCGGGAATAAGGCGTAGTAATTATTCAGGTTAGCTGTTGATGCCTGTTTCCTGTGGCGGCCCAGGGAAATTTTTCCGATATAATTGACATCGAAACCTTCCAGCAATATGCCGCGAAAGCGCACTTCCTGATCCGCAAGGCTGTTATCGCTGTTTTTCAGGCTGGTCAAGGCCTTGTCCGCTAATTTCTGAATGAATTCGGCGGCTTCCTGTTGTACTATAGGGTTTTCGTTCAGGTTTGCTTTTTTCTCAAAGGCCCAGACAATCTGGGCCCATAATAGGACGGTCAAGATAACAGCCGTTGAGAATGTTATCATAAACATCTGCAATATAAGATTCTTTGAATCAAGGCTTTTAGCCTTTGATATAGTCTTCATTTTAGAATTTTTCTGCATTTCGATTGTCATTCATATTAAATATAACGCATTATACCATATTATATGGCCATAATTTGATAACTTTTTAGTTAAATCGTAAAATGGTTAATTATGGTAACGTCATCCCTCAATATTATTTAAGCGTTTTTAAGTAAGCAATCACATTCGCGCGCTGCGCAGGCTTTTTAAGGCCGGCAAAAGTCATTTTGGTCCTCTTGACGACTTTTTTTGGTTTTTCCAGAAAAATATCCAAGGTTGCTTCATCCCAGGTCAGGCCGGATTCCTTCATGGCTGAAGAGTATTTATACCCTTCAATATGGGCGGCTTTGAGGCCGACGATGCCAAATAAATTAGGCCCGAGAAGGTGTCTGCCGCCTTTATTAACGGTATGACAGGCTTTGCATTTTTTAAAAACCCTTTTGCCTTTTTCCGCATCACCTTCGGCGAAGGCCGTATTCGAAAGAGATGTTCCCGCAATGATAGCTGCTGACAATATTAGAAAAATACGTTTCATGAATTCGTCCTTTTGCAATTCAATAATCATAGAAATAGAGATAAGCTATATCTTTTTAGCACCACATTTCTTAACGAAGTGTGAGGAGAATACAAGTTTTATTTGTTGTGATGAGATAATATGATCAAACGATGTTTGACGGCTTTTCAAGCGGTGTTTCTCGATCAGAAGTGACAAAGGGAACACGCAGCATGCCCTTTGGTGAAAATGAAATTCTTTGATCTTAAGTCGTTTCTATTTTGGCAATTTCCCGGTTGGACTTGATCTCACCGTTTTTGATCTTATCCATGAAAGAAATCAGACAATGCCGTACAACGGGTGCCAGAACGAAAACACCGATCAAATTGGGAATCGCCATGGAGAAATTGGCCGCATCGGCAAAATTGACCACTTCTGTTAATGACATGGTCGCGCCAATAACGGTGGCGGAGCAGAATAACAGTTTATAGATGGTTTCCATTTTCTTGTTATTCCCAAACAGAAATGTCCATGATTTGAGGCCGTAATAGGACCAGGTGATCATCGTGGAAAAGGCAAAGAGAAAGACGGCCAAGGCCAATACATAAGGGAACCAGGAATAGACCGATGCAAAGGCTTCCGAGGTTAGCTTAACGCCGCTAAGGCCCGTATCAACCTGATAAACGCCCGTTATAACAATGACAAGCGCTGTCATGGTGCATACGATAACCGTATCAATGAAGGGCTCAAGCAAGGCAACCAGACCTTCGGTTGCAGGCTCGTCGGTCTTCACAGCAGCATGGGCGATCGGGGCCGAACCGATACCTGCCTCGTTTGAGAAACTTGCCCGGCGCATGCCTTGGATCATCACACCGATGATGCCACCGTAAGCGGCCTCAGGCGCGATGGCACCCTTTATAATCAGCATGAAGGCATCCGGTATTCTCTCGTAGTAACCAAACAGGATGCTGATGGCAGCTATCAGATAGAGAATACACATAACCGGCACGAGTTTTGAGGTTACCCGGGCAATGGATTTGATGCCGCCAATGATGACAAGGCCGACCAGAATAGCGACCCCAAGGCCAAATACCCAGCGATAATCCGTGAAGAAATTTGTTCTGTCGCCGGCAACAATCTGGAATTGCTCGATTGTTTGGCTGATTTGAAAAATATTGCCCCCGCCAAAGGAGGCAAAGACGCAGCAGATGGAGAAAATGACGGCCAATGCCATACCAATGCGCGGCATGCCTCTTTCTGCAAAACCGGTTTTAAGATAATACATGGGACCGCCTGATACGGAGCCATCCTCATGGACAACGCGATATCTGACCCCGAGCGTACATTCCGCAAATTTGGCGGCCATACCAAGAAGGCCGACAAGGATCATCCAGACTGTGGCACCGGGGCCACCAAGGCTGATAGCGATCGCGACGCCGCCAATATTACCAAGCCCGACTGTGCCGGATAATGCCGCAGACAAGGCCTGAAAATGGGTGACTTCACCCGCATCTTCTTTTTTAGTGTAATCCCCGCGCACGACTTTCAGGGCAGTTGTGAAACCGCGTACGTTAATGAATTTAAAATATATAGTACAAAATATACTGCCGATGGCTAACCAGATGACGATCAGGGGCAGTTCCTGACCATTCACAGGGATGGCCGTGAAAATAACATTTGAGTAGAAGCTGGTGAAGGGCTGGATAAAGTCATTTAACGTTTGATCAAAGTCTTTCATATCTAATGCATATGCCTGCATGGGCAACAGCGAGGCAAATAAAATCAGGCTTGTTATGATTTGTTTTAGCTTTGATTTCATAAATATACCCTAAAAAATTATGGATTATACTGAACTATGAGTCATTATGTTGCTTCTTATAGCGTAAATTAACGACAGTTTAACTTTTTTTATGAAAGATAGGTGATCGAAATATACGTATTTTGCGAGTCACCGTCTGATCTGTTAAGGCAAAAATATGCGGGGCTAAGTGGTAATATGCAATTAAAAACTGTCGAAAATTAAAGGCAACAGATTCAATGACTGAAAATTTAACAAACTCGGACATCAAAGCACTGCTGAACAACCCAACCTCCGAGTATCGCGAAAAAGCGGCACAAGTGGTCAGTAAAAAATTTAACTCAGGCGATTTGAGTGATCACGAACGTGAAATTGCCAAGGAAATTTTTCAGGTTATGGTGCATGATGCGGAAGAACGTGTTCGTATCGCCTTGTCCGACAGCTTGAAAGATAATCCGGATATTCCTCATGATGTTGCGGTTGCATTGGCAAATGACGTGGCCGGTGTTGCGGCACCTATGCTTGAATTCTCAGACGTGTTGACCGATGAGGATTTGAAGGAGATCATCACAAGTCAAGGGGCTGACAGCCAGATTGCCATCGCAAGAAGAGAGAATCTGTCTGCTGATCTGTCCGACGCTATCGTCGATAATAGTGACAGTGAAGAGGTGATCGCGGCCTTGGTATCCAATGAAGGGGCAGACCTTAAAGAAGATACCATGGGCAAGGTTATGGATAAATATAGTGAGGTTGCGTCTGTCAATGATTCTCTTGCAGGACGCGTCCAGTTACCAATTGGTGTTGCGGAACGCCTGGTGTCTCTTGTATCTGAAAATGTGAGAGATCATTTGATCACGCGCCATGAAATGACGCCAAATATGGTCATGGATTTATTCTTGAGTGCGCGTGAGCGGGCGACCGTCAGCCTGCTGGGCGACGGCGCAGACGTGATGGATGTAAGGCGCCTGGTAGAGCAGTTGCACGCCCATGGCCGCCTGACGGAAACGCTTATATTCCGGGCTATCTGTATGGGAGACATGGTTTTCTTTGAGGCCGCCCTTGCAAAATTATGTAACATTCCGGTGAGCAATGCCTATAAATTAATCCATGATCGCGGCATTTTGGGTATTGAAGCCATTTATCGTCAGTGCAAGTTATCACCAAAAATGTTGCCCATCGTACAGGTCGCCATAAGTGTTGTAAAAGATATGGAAACCAGCGCCAGCGAAGATCGGGACAGATTTCAACAGCGTATGCTGGAGCGTATGCTGACCAATTGCGAGGATGATTTTGATCCTGAAAATCTGGATTATTTCATAACAAAACTGGGTTCTTCTAAACATGGTGACGAAGCCGCGTAAGAGAATAATTATTAATTTAGTTTTTTTGACTAGCATTCTTAAAGACCAGTATTTTAATAGCCAGTATCTTTAAGAAAAGCGGTCGGTTGCCTGCGCCAATAACAGATAAACTTTGCCCGTTTCTGAAGAAATAAGCGCCACACTAAAGGTGCTGTAGCTTTCTGAAGCCATGGATTGGGACATGAGATTTTCAAAGATCTGCATATACTCCAATACATATTTACGGAACTCCGCATCGGATTTATATTTTTCCTTAATGGCTCTGGCATGCGTTTTATCGGTTAATTTTTTGAGCTTGCGAACGAAAGTGTTTTTGTCACCGTCAAGATAAGATTGCCAGATCTTATCTGAGACATCATCCTCAAAATGACGATTAATATCAATGGATAGGGATTGAAGCTGTTCTATTAACTTTGAGGCAAGATTTGAAAAATGATTGCCATTTTGCTCCCGGTTTTTTTGTTCAATAACCTCTGCATCAATCAGGATACTTTTATTGGAAAGCTGAATGGCATTGATGAGCTGCTGAAATTTTTCCGCATGTTGATCAATGGCCTGGCTGGCCTCGTCTGCGGCCTCCATCGTACTGGCAGAGGCCAGGAATATATTTTCAGACGCATGGTGCATTTGATCGGCCACATGGGATGATCTGTCCACAGCCTGTTCCGCGGCCTTGGCATGTTCTGTTTCAACTTCGGCCAGTTTTTCTGCTAAGGCGGTTAATCTGGATAATGTATCCGTACATTGGTTTTCAACAAGGGCGGCCGTTTTTAGCCAATTGCCGGACAGGCTTGCCGCCTTCGCGTCTGTTGTCGTAAAGTGGGTGCTGATGGTCTCGCCCATTTCCTGAATGTTGTGAATGGTATTTTCAGTGCGCTCACGTATATCGTCTATATGATCGGATAAATGTTCTGTTTGACCAACAATCCCGCCGATAACTTCCTGTGCATGTTCGCCAAGGCCGCTCGCCTGATCTTTTAAACTTTGCAGGGTGCTATCCAGATGACTGGTGATATCGGAAAGGCTTTGAACCGTTTTGTCATGCCGTCCCTTCAGAAGCTCTTCAGACTGGCCGGTCTGGATGCGGAATTGTTCTGTGATCTGCTCGAAAGACGAATAATGTGCCTGCATTAATTCAGCCTTATCGTTCAGATTTTCCGTTGTGAGTTGAACAGCCTGATCAACTCTAGCTGCCTGTGTCTCGACGGATAATATGGTGCCTTCCAGTTTTTCACTGGTCTCCCCCGAAAATTGTTGTATTTGGTCCGCTTGCTTCTCTATTTGTTGCAGGAACTGGGAGAATTTCAGGTTCATGTTGTGACCCAGCGCATTGTCTATATGACCGATTAAATCTTCTGACAGCCCTTGAGAGGCGTGAACAATCTCCTCCGCCTTGTTTTGAAAGGCGGCACTGGCCTCATCAAGTAATATCTTGCTTCTCTGTGTCGCTTCTTCAAGTTTCTGGCCCATGGCGGTGGCCTGGTTCTGGAAGGCTTCTCCGTTCTGATTCGTTTGGCTTAAGGCTTCTGCCGCGACGCTACTTAATGCTGTCGCCTGCTCATTAAGGTTAAGGGTAATTTTTGTAGATTCCGCCGCCGTTTTTTCACTTAATTCGGTAATGAGGCGGGACTGGCTGTCCATTTTTTCGCAGATATTATCGGTATTTCCCGATAATTCTGTCAGGCTATTGGTGAGAATGGTCTGTTTATCCATTAGAGATTGACTGAGAATACCTAATGTATTTTCAGAGGTTTGACAATTTCCAGATATATTCTGAGACATCGTGACCAGCTTGTCGGACATTTTTTCCAATTGCTGTTCAATTAATCTGGATCTTTCATCAAGGGTTTTATTCTGGAATATTATTTCGTTACTTACCTTCTCAGAATTTTGCCGTGTGGTATTGGTAATTGTTTCACTGTCAAATTTTATCTGCCTGAACTGGTCTTCAAGTTTGGCTGTATGTTCAGTGATATCAGAAACCAAATTGGCAAAGGCATCTCTTTCTGTTGATAATGTCGTCTGAAGATTTGCGGCCTTGGCCTCTGCATCTGTGGTGACTTCAAATAAGTCACTGATTTGAGTCTGAAATCGTTTCTCCAGACTATCAATTCGTGTGGTGGCAATATCCCCGGCGGATTCTACGTGATGGAGTTCTTTATGAAGCTCTGCGACGATTAAATTTACCCGCTTTTGCGCCACGTCAAGCGGGGCGAGAAGCCCATCTAATCCATGGGTGAGGGCCATCCGGTGATCGCGCAAAGGGTCGGTCCGTAAATAGACCAATGCAATTAACCAGACCAATATCAGGGGAAGCGATCCACCGGCCAGCAACCCACCGGCCTCATAAAGGGGCATGCGGGCGATGGTTTTGCCCGAATCCATGAACCACCATATACATGTTCCAATCCAGACTATGCTGAGAAATGCGGATAGTAAGAGCGGCCAAAATCGTCTGAACCAGGCTTGCTTGCTGGTCATTTCCGGAATTGTGCCCTGCGCCATAGTCAGGGCAGTAGGCAAAGAAGTTACGACCTGTTCAGTCTCCGAATTTTTACCATCAGCCATATATCAAATTTCTTTTTTGGTTTTTCTTTTATTCCAACAAATCTACAGGATATTCTATCAGGCAGAAGCGTCTGCAACAAGTGGCAAGATAATCAACCGATCTGTTGGTCGTTTTTTACCTGAAGATTACGGGTTTCTTGTGGAAATATTCACTTTTTATTTACCCTGAATCATTATGTTTAACATCAGTAGATAATTTCAGAGAATAAAATAGGTAAAAATGAGCAATATTGATTTAAGTCGCGTTAGCGTACTCGTTGTTGAAGACAGTCAGTTCATACGATCTCTGATCGTCAATAGCCTTCGGGTCATGGGTGTTGGGTCCATTCAAACCACAGATCATGGAGCGCAGGCCATTGATTTTATCAAGCTGGTTGATAATGATCCCATGAAGGCCGGAATGATGAGTATTGATATGGTTATTTCCGATTGGGAAATGTCGCCGGTGGATGGTATGATGCTGCTGCGGTGGATACGCCGGCATAAGGATAGTCCGGATCGGTTTTTACCCTTTTTGATGTTGACTGGTTATTCTGAACCACAAAGAGTGCATGATGCGCGGGCTATGGGCGTGAACGAGTTTATGTCAAAGCCGTTCACTATTAACGCATTGGCGAATAAGTTATTTTCCATTATCAATAAACCACGTCAATTTGTTCATACCGGATCATATTTCGGTCCTGATCGGCGGCGTCAGCAAATTCCTATCGAAGGAAAGGATCGTCGGGTTTTAAGTTATGACAGTCCGGAAGTGGAGGTTGTCAATGGTTAAAGTCAGTGTCAGATATTATCGCATAAAAAATAAGTTACGGGAAAAAACACTTGGTCTCGGGACGGTAGATGATGATCAAATTGCTTTTGATGATGAGTTGATGGCGAAAGCAACAGCAGCTTTAGAGGAAATGTCCGAGGACTATCCGGATTGGGTGGCCACCTTGATCAAGCAACTTTCTGATGTCCATCATCGCTGTGTGGATACGCCGGAACAAAGGTTTCAGCATTTCGAACAGCTTCACGCTATTGCGCATGATATGCGGGGGCAGGGCGGGACGTTTGGGTACCCGTTAATCTCCGATTTTTCGGACGGCCTTTATGACTTTACAGGGGTCAATGCTGCCACGACGGATAAAAATATCGAAATTATCAAAGCCCATATTGATGCCATGCGTGTGGTGATAAAATCGCGAATCGGTGGTGATGGCGGTGATGTAGGCAAGCAGTTGAAAGACGGACTTAAGGCGGCGATTAAGAAATATACTTAAGGTCTGTTTTTTCGCCATTTCTTTTTTTATTCATGCTGGTGGCTTTATTTCTTGCGGCTAAGCTCTTTCATGGCCGCTTCCAAACCGCCAATGGTGAGGGGATACATCCGGTCATCCATAAGCTGGTGCATGAGGGAGATGGAATGGGTATAGTCCCATTGGCCTTTTTCTGTTGGATTGAGCCAGATTGCACTCTGATAGACATCAAGCAGGCGTTTCATCCAGACTTCACCGCTTTCCTCATTCCAATGTTCGACGCTGCCGCCAGGATAGACAATTTCATAGGGGCTCATAGCGGCATCACCGACAAAGATCACCTTATAATCATGCGGATATTTATGGAGAATATCATAAGTATCAAGGCGATTCTGATGCCGGCGGCTATTATCCTGCCAGACCCCTTCATAAAGGCAGTTATGAAAATAAAAATATTCCATATGCTTGAATTCACTGCGGGCGGCGGAAAATAATTCTTCACATAATTTGATATAGGGATCCATAGAGCCGCCGATATCAAAGAAAATCAAAACTTTAATGGCATTATGCCGTTCAGGCACCATTTTTATATCAAGATAACCCTGTTTGGCCGTGGAACGAATGGTATCATCAAGGTCCAGTTCTTCAGCGGCACCGTGGCGGGCAAAATTACGCAGGCGTTTAAGGGCAACTTTGATGTTTCGCGTGCCCAGCCGGGCATTGTCATCAAGATTTTTGAATTCTCTTTTATCCCAGACTTTAACGGCGCGGCGGTGGCGGCTTTCTTTTTGCCCGATACGAATGCCTTCAGGGTTATAGCCATAGGCACCGAAGGGGGACGTGCCCGCCGTACCAATCCATTTGTTGCCGCCCTGATGTCGGCCGTCTTGTTCTTCAAGGCGTTTTTTTAAGGTTTCCATCAGCTTGTCCCAATCGCCCATGGCCTCAATTTTCGCCATTTCTTCGGGGGTGAGGAATTTCTCAGCCAGCTTGCGTAGCCAGTCCTCAGGGATTTCAGATGTAAGGTCTTGTACCTCCGGTGCGTCCAGTCCCTTGAAACAATGACCGAAGACCTGGTCAAATTTATCCAGATTACTTTCGCTTTTAACCAAGGTTGCCCGGCTCAAATAATAAAAATCTTCGATGGAGTGATTGGCGATACCAGCCTGCATGCCCTCCATCAAGGTAAGATATTCCCGCAAAGATACGGGAACGCCGTGGTCACGAAGATTAAGGAAAAAATTTGTAAACATTTCTTTTACCGGTTTTCACGGCGGTTCATAAAGGCGAGCCGTTCCAGCATATGGACATCCTGCTCATTCTTCAGAAGCGCGCCGTGCAGGGGCGGGATGAGTTTCTTGGGATCGCGGCTTTTTAGGACATCAGCGGGGATATCTTCCACCATCAAGAGCTTCAACCAATCCAGGAGTTCCGAAGTTGAGGGCTTTTTCTTCAATCCGGGAACATCACGGACATCATAAAATAAATTCAGGGCTTCGCGGACAAGAATATTTTGAATGTCCGGGAAGTGAACATCTATAATATCTATCATGGTTTCCTTGTCCGGAAATTTGATGTAATGGAAAAAACACCGTCGCAGGAAGGCGTCTGGCAAATCCTTTTCATTATTACTGGTGATGATCACAAGCGGACGGTTGACGGCTTTAATTGTCTCGCCGGTCTCATAGACATTAAATTCCATACGATCCAATTCCTGAAGCAGGTCATTGGGAAACTCAATGTCAGCCTTGTCAATTTCATCAATGAGTAAAATAGGCCGTTCATCTGCGGTGAAAGCCTCCCATAATTTACCTTTGTTGATGTAATTTTTAATGTCGTGAACTTTTTCATCCCCCAGCTGACTATCGCGTAGTCGTGAGACGGCATCATATTCATACAAACCTTGTTGAGCCTTGGTTGTTGACTTGATATGCCATTCCAGAAGATTTCTGCTCATCGCCTTTGCCACTTCATGAGCGAGGACAGTTTTTCCCGTACCGGGTTCGCCCTTAATCAGCAGGGGGCGCTGTAATGTGATGGCGGCATTCACCGCAATCATTAAATCCGGTGTGGCCACATATGTATCAGTACCCGTAAATTTCATAATCAAACATCCGTTTTATTAATTTGCCTGTTCAAGGTATATGCTGTTCAAGGTATATGCTGTTCAAAGTATATTCCGGGCTTTGAAAGGTCAAAGCTTAAATTCTGCGGATGATAAGCCAGTGAGAACAACAGATCAGCTAGCCCGGTTTTTCTGTTATTTTCTTTGAGACCCAGGGGGAAAATTTTTCCTTAACGAATAAAGGCATAAATTCTGTCCATTTCAAGGTTGCCGGTTTCAGGGTCATGTTATAGCTGGGGAAGATGGGGTTGCCATTTTTTATCCCGAAATTCCACCAGCCTGTGGTGTTATATAATACCCACCATGCTTCTGTGCCGGCAGAGGCGGCCTGGATAACAGGTGAGGAGCCGGGGCCCATAACCAGATCAAGGTTTTTCATCAGTGCGGCCGTGCCTTCGAAGTCATCCTTCAGATCCAGTTCTTCAAAATTATGCAGCGTAATGCCATAGGTATCAGACAGATGTTTGATATCATCTGCGCTGTCCCCATACTGAACATTGATAAAATTGATATTTTTCGTTTCGAGAATGGGCACCCACTCAGAAAGGTCGGCGTAGAACATATTACGTTTCGCCTGCTGCAAACCACTTCGCCAGCAGATGCCAATATTAATTTTATGAGGCAATTGGGACAGCTTTTCTTTCCAATAGTCGACTTTATCCTGAGACGGTATTAAAAAACCGTCCGTCATATCAGGTATGTCGTCAAGGGATCGCCATTTGTAGCGCATGAGTTCCGTATAAAGGCACATATAATCAATTTTTTCAGGCTCAATTCCTTCGTAAAGCCTGACATTATAGCCCGCATCATGTTGTCCATGAATGTAAGGCAGTATTGTGGCCCCTTTAAAACTATTTTGGAAAAGAGGCACGAGACGTTTATCGCAACCGATAATAACATGGCCGGCTTCACGGATGAGCCTGGGATACAGGCTTGACATTAATATTTCATCGCCAATGCCCTGCTCGGCGCCAATGAGGATGGTTTTCCCTTTTAGATCCTGGCCGGTCCATTTTTCAATCTGGTACGGCATAAAGACCGCGCCGGGATCCGACGGATGATTATGCCATTCCAGGGCGTCAAAACCGTCGTCAAATTTACCGATTGTATAACTGCTATGGGCCAATGCTCTATAGCTATAGGCCGCATTTGGGGCGAGTTTAACGGTTTCCTTTGCGAATTCCCATGCCTTTTCCAGCTGACCCAGGTTGGCATATACCAGGCACAGGTTGCTGGCGAATAAGGGTATCTTTGGGTTAAGGCGAAAAGCTTCCTCATAAAAGGGCAGGGAAGCCGGATACCCATCGCGAAAGGAGACCCCGGCGCCGAGCGAATTCCACAGGTAAGCATTATCAGAATAGATCGGGATGACTTCCTGCAAAAGCTGAACCGATTCATCAAGCTGGCCATTTTCGCGCAGTGCGGTGGCAAGATTGTTATATCCAATAGGCTCGTTGGGGGCAAGCTGACTATAGAGCGTGAAAAATTTGACCGCAAGCCCTGTAAATTCCATTGAAAGACAGGCACTGCCCAATGATTCGCATATGCCCGGGTTCTCAGCATTTTGTGCAAGGGCGTGTTCCAAAAGGTTTATGGCTTTATTTTTCATGCCCAGGCCAAACAGGCATCTTGCCATTAATATCAGCGTATTGGGATGGTAGCCTTTAAAATCCAGAGCTTTTGAGAAATACCGCAATGCTTCTGCCAAACGACCTTTTTCATAATGACCTGTGCCGGATTTAATGAGTTTTTCATATTGCTTTCGTGTTTTTGGGCTGGAAAGTTCTTTCATCTTCTTGACCATATAATCTTACCCTGCGCGGTGTTCTCATCCTGTAATTTACAGGATATGGATTTTATTCTATGAAAATATTGTAACTAATTTCATTTTAATACTATAGTTAATTCACTTAATTCATATTTTATTAACACAAAGTTTGAGATAATGGCTTCAAAATTAAGGATATAGAGGCCGTAAAGCTCAGATAGGCGAGGAAAAATGGCATTAAAAATATCATTAAAACCTGGGGAAAAAATTGTCGTTAATGGTGCGGTTATCGTCAATGGTGATAGAAGATCGACAGTGATTTTGCAAAATAAGGCCTCTCTCCTGCGTGAGAAAGACATCCTGCTTGCGGAAGACGTGGATACGCCCGTAAAGCATATATATTTTCCGATCATGCTTATGTATATGGATGATAAAGGGTTTAATAAGTACCATGAGCAATATGTATTGCGCATGACTGAGCTATTAAGTGTTATCGAAGAACCCGTGGCCAAGGCTGTTTGCATCGCTATCAGTAAAGATGTCATGGACGGTGAATTTTACAAAGCTTTGCTGAAATGTAAGAAGATGTTCGAATATGAGAGTGAGAGACTAAATTATGTCCCTGAAAGCGTATCAGACAACCCAGAAGACTAACGAATCCAAGAGCCATACTGAATATCGACTTTTTGCCGATGTGACACGGTCATTGATGGCCGCGAAAGATTTGCCCATACTTGATGTGAAATTACATGATGCCCTGCTTTGGAACAGGCAATTATGGTCTACATTGGCTACAGATTGCGCGGTTGAAGGTAATATGCTGCCCAAGCAACTACGGGCATCGATCATTTCTATTTCTATCTGGGTGGGAAAATACAGCTCACAAGTCGCGCGGGGGGATGAAAATATTCAGGCCCTTATCGATATTAACAAAAACATTATGGAAGGTCTGTCAGCTCAGGCCCAAAACAATGTGTCGGAGACAGCAGGCGCCAATCCTGAAACCAATACAAATTACTCCGTATAACGGTTAATTTCTGAAGATTAACATGTCTTTATTATAGTTAATTTTTATTAAGTATAAATCAACTTTCCTATGTAACAACATGATTCTGAAAGATGAATCCATTCTCTTCTAAAAAATAAGCCTTGTTAACTATTCTTTAATAGATTACAACTTATGCTTATCAGGTCAGTTATATAGCCAGAATGGCATCATATATTTATAAACTGGCGTGAGTGGGTTTCGGCCCTTTTAACGGAGCAAAATGCTCTTTATTTTAAGTACTCTCAGAATGGAGATAGAATATGGCTTTTTCAGTCAATACAAACGCAGGCGCACTTTTTGCTCTGCAATCCCTCACAAAAACCAATTCACAGCTTGATACAGTTCAATCCAGAATTAATACCGGATTGAAAGTGTCTTCAGCAAAAGACAACGCCGCGGTATTCGCCATTGCCCAAGGGCAGCGGGCTGACCTGGCGGGTCTTGATTCCGTAAAAAGTTCACTTGATCGGGCTTCCAGCTCCTTGAATGTTGCGCTTGCGGCAGCCGAAGCGGTTTCTGACCTTTTAATTGAATTGAAATCAAAAGCGAGTGCCGCAGCTGACCCGGGTGCGGATGCCGCATCACGGACGGCGCTTAATGACGAGTTTAGAAATTTGATTGCACAGATCAATACTGTTGTTGATAACGCTGAATTTAACGGCGTTAATGCCGTGCAAAACGGCGGCGATTCGATTCAGGCTCTGGTTGCGACCCCTGATGGCAGTGGCACAGCAGGAACATATGCTATTACGATTGCGGCGACTGATATTTCCGCAAGTTCCGGCTTGGCGCTGACAACAGGTCAAGTTATTACTTCTGCTGCGGCGGCCTCTACGGCGCTGGTAACGATTACAGCGGCTGAAGGCACATTGAACACCTTCCTGTCATCACTTGGCGCGGGTGCGAAACGTGTTGATATTCAGCGTGCATTTACCGATAAATTGTCAGATGCCATTGAAATTGGTATTGGTAATCTGGTTGATGCCGATCTGGCCCGGGAAAGTGCGAACTTGCAGTCATTGCAGGTTAAACAGCAGCTTGGTCTTCAGGCGTTGTCAATTGCGAACCAGGCACCTGGTTCCATATTGGCACTGTTCAGATAATATTTTATCCTACGATATTGGTGGAGGCATATATTGCCTCCACCAGATTTCGCGCCTTATTTTTTTAAAATATATTTTTTATGTAATTTACCGTATAGTGTTTTTGATTATGAACGTAAAATAGCTTATAGTCTCAGAGTATGGAAAGATGAGTAGATGTAGAGGTTAAAATGGTTGAAGGTATTAACATAACCAGTCCGCGATTATCTGGTGCCGGCGAAAAGAGTGACGCTGTACCGAAAGCTGCTATTATAACAAATAGCGCTTCAGGGATACCGTCCTTAAATGATTCTGCTCGGGTAAGCCAGGCGGCGCCAGCAAACGTTTCGTCAGTGATTTCACAATCTGCCGAGAAGCGTCTGGATTCACTGATTTCCGGAAATACAGGGGATTTCCTCAAAGCTGCCGAAAAATTCATTGACGCGTCATTGCCCAATAAGCCACCAGGTACAAAGCTGCGTATTGCTTTGGATGATAGCTCGGGAAAGTTTATCTATCAGGGCGTTGATATCAATACAGGTGACGTGGTTACTCAGTTCCCTTCGGAAGATATTTTAAAACTTATCGCCTTTAGCAGAGAGCGTGATGGTGTTGAAGGTATCGTCGTTGACGAGGAAGCTTAACGGCGATGTCCTTGCCATGTTTATGTCCGGTTCGTATCATCTGGTGCGGGCCTTTTTTATATGAAAAACCATGACTGATACTGTTTTATGTATTTCACAGGCCCGCATGACATCGACGCGGCTGCCGGGTAAAATAATGAAGCAGGTTTGCGGGCGATCATTGCTGGATTACCACGTAAGTCGTTTGTTGAAAAGCCGCCGCATTGACCGATTGGTGGTGGCGACAACATTTAATGCTACTGATGATCCGGTAGAGAAATTTTGCAGAGAAGCTAATATCGCCTGTGTTCGTGGGCCGGAACAGGATGTTTTGGCGCGTTATTATCAGGCTCTGCAGGAATTTCCGGCGGATATCATCGTGCGTGTGACATCTGATTGCCCATTGATTGACCCGGAGTTACTGGATCAGGTGATATATTATTATATGAGTCATCGTGATCAATATGATTATATCACTTTAGGGGCGACAAATTTTCCGCGCGGGCTTGATGTGGAGGTTTTCTCTGCACAGGCCCTGGAAAAGGCTTTTTCTTATGGCCATGATGCCCATCACCGTGAACATGTCACCCCTTATATTTACCGTGAAGAAAGTGAATTTAATTGCGGTGTATTTCCGTCTGATAATCAATTGGGCCATCATAGATGGTGTGTGGACGAAGCCGCTGACTTTGACTTAATCATGAAAATTCTGACGGCCTTTGAGGGCAGGGACAATTTCTCATGGCAGGAGTGCCGGGCATTTCTTGATAAAAATCCGGATTTGGCGCTCATCAATAGCGCCATTAAGCAAAAGGACCTTAAGGAATGATCTCTCATTGGGTTTTTGGGTAGGCTGGGAAGCGCTGTAAGTAAGCGTAAAAACCTAATTTTTAAAAGAAGTTAGTGAAATTCTCTTCTTTTAACGATATAATATCCGGAGTGCGAAACTTTCAGTTGCAGGATCCACATTTAATGTCACAAGATAAACAAGATAAAACAGAACAGGTAAAATTCTGGCAGGGTAATTTCGGAGATAGTTACGTTGATCGAAATGCGGTTTCTTTCGAACAAATGAAGATGAGAATATCTCTGTGGGTCAAAATATTTGCCTATATGGCGCATGATATGCCAAAGTCCGTATTGGAGGTTGGTCCAAATATTGGCTTAAATATTCGCGCCATGCAAATGCTTTGCGCGGCAGAATATTTTGCGGTTGAACCTAATGCCAAGGCAAGGGAAGTCCTGATCAGAGATGGTGTTTTGCCGGAAGCTAATTTGCAGGACGCCTTTGCCGGAAATTTTGCGGTGCCTGTAAAGCCTGTGGAGTTAGCCTTCACATCAGGTGTGATGATTCATATCCATCACGATGATCTTCTCGGCGCCTGTCAAAATATCTATAATTCGACCCGTAAGTATATTGTGTGTAATGAATATTTTTCAGATAAGCCTGAAACCCTCAAATATCGGGATCATGATGATAAATTGTTTAAGCGGGACTATGGTTCTTTTTGGCTGGAGAATTTCCCGGACTTGAGATGTCTTGGTTACGGCTTCGAATGGAAGCCAATGACCGGTATGGATAATGCCACATGGTGGGTTTTTGAGAAAAGATAGGATATAGCCATGACGACAACATTAATCCGATCTTTTGAAACTGACCTTGGTTTTCTGGATGGGGCAACCTTGATGATCACAGGTGGCACCGGCTCTTTCGGTAAAATGCTGACACAAACATTGCTGGACAGGGCAAAATTGCGCCGGTTGATTATTTTCTCGCGCGATGAATTAAAACAATATGAAATGGAGCAATCTTTTTCAGAGCATGCCAATATCAACTGCCTGAGGTTTTTTATTGGTGATGTTCGGGACCGGAATCGTTTGGACATGGCCTTGCGCGGTGTCGATTTTGTCATTCATGCCGCGGCTTTGAAGCATGTTCCCATTGCGGAATATAACCCTTTTGAATGTATTAAAACCAATATTTTTGGTGCTCAGAATTTGGCAGAAGCGGCGATTGGTTGTGGGGTGAAAAAAATCATTGCGCTTTCGACCGACAAGGCGGCAAGCCCGCTTAACCTTTATGGGGCGTCTAAACTGGCGTCGGATAAAATTTTTGTCGCGGCCAATGCGCTTGGCGGGGCGCAGGATTTTACCTGTTCCGTTGTGCGTTACGGCAATGTTTTGGGTTCTCGTGGCTCGGTTGTGCCCTTCTTTCAAAAGCTGATTGCCGATGGTGCTGATCATCTGCCTATTACGGATATGCGCATGACACGTTTCTGGATCACCCTGCGTCAGGGGGTTGATTTTGTGCTTAGTAATTTGGAGATGATGCAGGGCGGGGAAATTTATATTCCAAAAATCCCCAGCATGAAAGTAAGTGATATGGCGCATAGTCTTGCGCCGGACCTTGAAATGCGTGAAATAGGTATTCGCCCCGGGGAGAAGCTGCACGAACAGATGATTACCCGCGATGATGGTCGCCAGACAATTGCCTTGAAAGATCGCTATATCATCACCCCGCAATTCAGATTTTGGTCTGACAAATATTATATTGATCATGATGCGACGTCTGTAGAGGAAGATTTTGATTATTCCAGCGATACCAATAAGGAGTGGTTGGATGATGCTCAGTTCCGTGAGCTGTTAACGCGGATATGAGCTTGAACGACCATAAATACCTGCCTTATGGCCGGCAATCTCTGGATGATGATGACATTCAGGCTGTTGTTGAGGTATTGCAGGGTGATTGGCTGACAACAGGCCCCACAATTCAAAAATTCGAGGATAAACTACGTCAGGCCGTGAAATCTGATTATGTGGTCTCCTGTTCCAGTGGGACAGCGGCCCTTCATATGGCCTATATGGCTTTGGAGGTTGGGCCTACAGACCGGGTTATTGTGCCCGCTATCAGCTTTGTTGCAACGGCAAATGCCGCGGTATATTGCGGCGCGGACATTTTATTCACTGATGTTGATCCAGATACAGGATTGATGCGGGCAGAGGATGTTATGGCGCTGATTGATAGCTTGGACCATGAGGCGCTGCAATCAATAGCCGCCATTACGCCGGTTAACCTCACCGGCGAAGTGGCTGAAATCGAGGCTATTGGCGTGATTTCCAGGAAATATGGCTGGAAAATGATTGTCGATAGCTGTCATGCCCTGGGCTCGACATATCAAGATAGCTGTGGCGTAGTTCGAACCGTTGGGGATTGCCATTTCGCCGATATGGAGGTTTTTTCCTTTCATCCTGTAAAAACCATCGCCATGGGCGAGGGCGGGGCGGTGACGACCAATGATCAAGCTTTATATGACAGGCTTTGCCTTCTGCGCAATCATGGCATTGAAAGGGATGCAGAAAAATGGGTTTCAGTATCCGGGGGTGAAACAGAGACACCGCCGCCATGGGTTTATGAAATGCAAATTCTGGGATATAATTATCGTCAAAGCGATATCCACTGCGCCCTTGGGGCAAGCCAGCTGAACAAATTGACAAAATTTACCGATCACAGGCGCAGGCTTGTGGCGAAATATGATGAAATGCTATTGGGGCTTTCTCCGCATATAAAGTCAATCAATCCTGCGCGCGGCTGTTCTGCGGCGCGGCATCTGTATGTGTTATTGATTGATTTTACTGCTTTGGGTGTTTCACGTTTTGACTTTACCCGCGAATTGTCGTCCCGGAATGTGGGCAGTCAGGTCCATTATATCCCCATCTATGCGCAGCCTTTTTACGTTGAAAAATATGGCGTGCAAATAAAGCCCGGCGCGGAAGAATATTACGCGCGAACATTATCGCTGCCTTTATACGCTGATATGTCGATGAATGATGTGGACTTTGTGGTTGAGCAGATTTCAGATATTGTTAACAGCATAGCTGCCCGATGACAGAGAAGAGCCGCGTTGTCGCCACCATCGAAGCCCGCATGACCTCTTCCCGGCTTCCGGGGAAGGTAATGATGGAATGCCTTGGTAAAACTATGTTGGAACATATGGTGGACCGGGTAAAACAGGCCGAGTGTCTTGATGACATTGTCATTGCCACCACCCTCAATGCAACAGATGACGTGATCAGGGATGAAGCCGCAAGGCTTAATGTAAAATGTTATCGCGGCAGTGAGGATAATGTTATGTTGCGGGTGCTTGAAGCGGCACAATGTTATAAAGCAGATATTATCGTTGAACTCACCGGCGATTGTCCCCTGATCGACCCGGCACTGATAGATCATGCGGCGGCACAATATTTTGACAGCGGTGTGGATTATCTGTCCAACTTTGATGGCGATGAATTTGAAATGGGTTTGGCTCACCCTTTGGGCTATGGGGTACAGGTTTTTAGCACGGCTGTATTGGCAGATGCTTATGGCAGAACAGAAAACCCGCTTGATCATGAGCATGTCAGCCGTTATTTATATCAAACGCCGGAACGTTATAAGGTGGAATATGTATCAACGCCAATATTGCAGCGTGGGCCGGAAATGTCGGTCACGCTTGATACGCCCGAGGATTTTCAGGTTATCTGTTGTGTACTAAAAGCGCTTCTGCCGGATAATCCGAATTTCACCATTGAAGATGTGGTTAAATATTTGGCCGATAATCCTGAAATCAGACAGATTAATCAGGATGTTGGCCGGGTTCAGGTATAGCGATGACAGACAGCCCTCAAGAAAAATTTTCGGTATTGATTATCGGTTGCGGGGCGATTGCCGGGGGATATGATGCCGAGGATATCGAGGGGCCAAATATTCTGACCCATGCCAAAGCCTTTAAGCTGCATGACGGTTTTAACCTTGCCGGATGCCTTGATACCGACCTTAAAATTGCGCAAGATTTTGCCGATAGCTGGGGCGTTGAGAAGGCCTATAAAAACCTGGAAGAGGCCATGGCGGATCGAAATTTTGATATCATTTCCATCTGTACCTCGACGCCGGGCCATGTGCCTTATCTTCGGCAACTCCAAAAATATAATGTCCGGTTTGTCTTTTGCGAGAAACCCATAGCAGATGATTTGCAGGCTGCCCGCGAAATGGCCGCGCTTTACCCGGATAATATGGCCGTGAATTATATCCGGCGTTTTGATCCTAAAATCAGGCGGCTTGCCAGGGGCATTCAGGATAAGAAATACGGAAGCTTATTATCAGGAGAGGCGCGCTATACTAAGGGCTTATATAACAACGGCTCTCATATGGCGGATCTTATCGGTATGTTACTGGGGAAAATCACGGTTAAGGCATCTGATGCCATTATCTATGATTTTTGGCCAGATGATCCCACCATATCTGCCACGCTGGAGGTTGCCTGCGGCGGTCAAATAGACCTGATTGGTTCGGATGTGGCAGCAGGGATGGTTTTTGATCTTGAACTCATGTTTGATCAGGCCATAATTCGCCTGACTGATTTCAGCCAGGCGTTGGCCATTAAGCCTGTAAATGGGCCTGAAACGATATTCAGAACAACGCCTAACAGGGAAATGCTCGATGCGGTATCAAATATTTATGATCATCTGACTGAGGGTGCCGAATTGCAGTCTAAAGCTGTTAATGGCTTATCCGCCCTCGAAACATGTGAAGATATTCGTAGAATGGCAGGAATTTCATGAGCAAAATTCTGTTCATCAGCCGTGATCCCGGCGGCACTAACCAGCTTGTTGCCCTGCATGCCCTATTATCGAACCAGGTTGCGGACAGTAAAAAACACCGCCTTTTTGATCAGCTGAATTTACCCGCCGCGCCCTATATCACCGTGTTCGCTAAGGATTATGCCCATACTATCTGGCAGCAGAATGGCGTTGATGCATGGGATTGGCCAGACATTACGACGGACGAAGATGTCACAAAATTTTTGACAGATTGCGCGCCGGATCAGATTATAACCAGCACATGCCATGTGGATGACCGGACAGAGCAGGCGGTTTGGCGGGCGGCCCGGCACCTTGCCATCAAAACGACGGCCTTTCTTGATTCGCATCATAACATTGCGGTTCGTTTTAAGGATGATCAGGGCGAAGTGGTGTTGCCGGACAATGTGTCGGTTCTTGATGAGACAATCATACCAGCGTTACTTTCACTGGGGTTTGAGGCGCGGAATATTTTTGTCTCAGGGGATTTATATCAGGATTTTTATGCCAAAGGCCCTGCAGGTAAAAATCTGGCACGCAGCGAATGGGGCGGCGGAAAGGGTGAAAGCCTTATTTTGTTCGCCTCTGACTACATTCGTGAAATGCAGGCCAGGGGTCTTGAGTTCGAAGTGACAGAGTTTGAATGTCTTGACCGATTAATCAGGATATTAAAATCCGGCGGGGGGGGGGAACTTTTGAATGGTCTTTGTGGGCCATATCGGCTCATAATCCGTCCTCACCCAAAGGATACGCCCGGTAAATATGCCGACTATCCTCAACACAGCACGCAAGAGTTGACCATTTTAATCAGTACTGCGGGGGCATCTCATGAGGCTGTTATGTCGGCAAATCTGGTGGCAGGACTTGGCTCATCCCTGCTGAATGAGGCCAGAATATTGGGCGTGGCCATTCTGGAGCTTGGCCCTGTGGTCATGAGCTGTAAAAATCTTTAAAAAACCCTCTCATAATTTCGGTGCGATTTTCTGTGTTTCTCTGCTTTAGAAGGTTGTTAAAATCCGCACTTAAAATATTACCGCCCCGGTGTTTTTGCAGATTATAAAATCTGTCCGAGGTGATGGCATAGCTTGCAACGTCGTATTTTTTGCCATTTCTTATACCATAATGTTGATGATAGCCATCGAGCTGGTAACCGATAAGTTCCAGACTATTCATCCACTGCCATAAATCCGCATGCTGGGCTCCTGAAATACGTTGAAGATTGAGTCTGTCGAAGGCATGTTTGGTAAGTAGGGCAACAGATTCCAGGGCAGCGCCCTTAATGGACCTGTCCCCAAATACGATACTAAGTTCAGCAGAACGTATAATGTGATTGATAAATTTCAGGCAGATTACGCCAATATGCCGGGATGTTTTCTTGTCAATGACCGCCAATAACAATGAGGTGGGGTCAGCCATTTCATCGGTGACAATTTCTGCCTGTTGCGCCCTGTTGACAGGACGTGTGCCATGAACCAGATATTGTGTCGTGATGGGGTCATTAAACCAGCTATGCCACTGTCCCTTGATAATATCCTGTCCAATATCAGGTTGGCGAAGCGCAACAATGTCACCTTCCAAAAAAATATTTTCATCTTGTGGATTATGGTCTGTCATGAAGCGTCCCGTATATTTTTTTCGATATCAAGGTACCATAGACCTTAAAAAAGAAAAGACCAATAATGAGAAGCCTGTTAGCCGAAGATACTTAAAATTGCTTGCGGCGCCTGATTGGCAATGGAAAGGGCTTGTATGCCGAGCTGCTGCTTGACTTGCAGCGCCTGTAAATTGGCGCTTTCCTTGGCCAGATTTGCATCCACAAGGTTGCCGATACCGACTTCGATTGTATCAGAAATTTTATCAGCAAAAAGACGCTGGGTTTCCAGAGATTTTGTGCCGGCCCCAAGCCTGGTCAATGTGACGCTTACAGCGGCAAGTGAAAGGGATACCGCTGCCAGTGCGGCAGAGGCCAGGGCTAGGGTTGAGATGCCTTGCGCCGCAGTGATACTTACGTTGCCGCCGCCCAATGTCAGATTTTGGTGAGCAATTGATATGGTTTGGCTGGCATTGGGATTGGTGATGGCAACGATGGAGTCAGTGCCGGCATCAAGTATGTTGGTGCCATTGAACTCCGCGTTATTCACGATGATGGTAATCTGATCTCTCAAGGCGGCGAAATCTTCATTCAAGGCTGTTCGGCTTGTCGCGTCAAGGCCTGCATCAGCCGCAGCAACAGTCTTTTCCTTCATTTCAATGAGCAGGTCAGAAATGGCACCGGCGGCGGCGAGAGCAATATCGGCGATGCTGATTGACCGATCCAGACTTTGCTTGACCGCATTATATCCCTTCAGATCTGCCCGGAGTTTCTGGGCAATGGAAAAGATGGCGGCATTATCTTTTGGCGATGATACCCGTAAGCCGGTATTTATATTATTCTGTGTCGTTTCCAACTGAGCCGTCGTTTTGTTGAGATTAAAAAGTGCGGACAGGGCAATTGCGTTGGTATTTACAGAAAAGGCCATATTCTTGATCCTATTTGTCTAATAAACGGCTTGAAGGTTTTTTTTATCGCTGCTGACCGGCATGTTGGCCTCTCGGGGCCGGGTCACTTCGGTCAGCAGGGTGCTATTCAGAATGCGGGCTATTATCTGGTGCCGGGTTAACCGCCAAACAGACTTAAAATAGATTGCGGGGCCTGATTGGCTATGGATAAGGCTTGAATACCCAGCTGTTGCTTAACCTGAAGCGATTGCAAATTGGCACTTTCCTTAGCCATATTGGCATCTACCAGATTGCCGATACCGACTTCAATCGTATCAGAAATTTTGTCAGCAAATGAGCGTTGGGATTCCAGAGATTTTCCGCCAGCACCCAATTTGGTCAGAACCGCATTAACCAGAGCCAATGAATTATCAATATCGGTCAGGGCTGTTGCGGCAAGTGTCTGTGTTGTGATTGTTTGTGCCGCCGTGATCGTTACATTTCCGCCGCCTAATGTCATATTTTGATGGGCGATCGTGATGGTCTGTGTTGCATTAGGGTTGGTGATGGCCACAATGGCATCTGTGCCGGCATCTATCAAATTGGTGCCGTTAAATGCGGAATTGGCCACAATGATCGTGATTTGATCCCGAAGTGCCTCAAAATCTTCATTCAGGGCTGTCCGGCTTGTGACGTCAAGACCCGCATCAGCCGCTGCAACGGCTTTTTCTTTCATCTCAATAAGCAGATCTGAAATGGCTCCCGCCGCGGTAAGCGCGATGTCGGTGGTACTGATGGAGCGATCCAGGCTTTGCTTAACCGCATTATACCCTCTTAAGTCGGCACGCAGTTTCTGGGCGATCGAGAAGATCGCCGCATTGTCTTTGGCAGACGATATTTTTAAGCCGGTATTAATACGAGTCTGGGTGGTTTCCAGATCCTTTGTTGTAGAATTCAAATTAAGCAGTGCCGACAGGGCACTGGCATTGGTATTTACTGAGAAAGACATTCCGCTTTCCTTTCATGAGTTGCATTCTGAATATGTCGTATCCCATTCTAGGGATATACCGAATAGTAATTTGCAAGAGGTGTGCCAGTTTTTAAATTAATATAAGTCATTGAAAAATAAGGATAAAAAAAATAATTTAATAATTATAACGGGTTGGCAGGAAGATATTGCCATCAACTGGGCAAAGGCTGCTGTACATGCTGTCAAATATGTCGGGTAAAATTCATGGGAGATATGGCTCTCGTGTAGTCGTTGCGTGGTTATGTTTGATAATGAACAGAAGTATTCATATGGAAATCAGATGTCTTTGAGGGATCGCGAAAAGGAACAATTCAAATCAACGGATAAGCGGGATTTTTTGTATAGCCGGCACGCTAACCTTAATTGTCCATAGATTCTGGAGCCGGTCCAATTGTTGTATGGAATTCAGATGGTTTGGTTCAATGTGATTGATGTCGGGGATTTGTTGACAGATCGCGAGCCATTGGCCCCATAGCGGGTTGCCTGATTTTGGGTCTTTATCACTTCCTGGCTGATGGCCTGGATCATATCCTCAGATATTTTTTTCAGGCTTTTGACCAGACGCGAATGCTGGGTTAGCGCAGATTGAAACAGGCGTGATTCCTGTTTTAAAATGCGTACGGCCGTGCCATTCCCGCTTGCGGGCAAACCGCCGCGAACACTTAATTCGGACATTTCCTTATGATAGGCCGTCATGAGTTGATTTTTAAGCGGCAGAAGTTTTTCCATTTCTTTAGGCCGCCGGTTTTGCAGTAAAATAATTTCATCAGAAATGACCTTGGTGAGACCAATAGTGGCCTGAATGAGGGGCTCTAGAAGACTTTTATTTCCTGATGTTTCCGGTAAAGAATTCTTGTTATTTGACATGTCAATCATTCACTTCCTGTGTTTTTAATATTTCCCGGTAAACTGAATCGGAAAGCCCGATACCCCCACTTTTCGCGATTTGTTCAGCGATCTGTTCGTTGAGAACGTCCTGAAAAACTTCTTCACCCTGTCCGCCGCCAAATGGCCCATCGGATTTTACGCCTATGGACATGCTTTTGAGAATTTGTGACAGAAAAACAGCCTCAAAAGTCTCAGCTGTTTCCCAGGCTTTTTTTTCGAATGCTGTGGAAGGTTGTGCCTTATTGTTCTTTTCTACTGTGGCACGGTCTGTGATCTGGTTCTGAGCTTGTTGGCCTTGTATGTTGAGGAATTTCATATCCATCACATCACCTCAATTTCTGCATGTAGGGCGCCAGATACTTTTAAGGCCTGAAGAATGGCAATCATATCGCGGGGGCCGATGCCGAGGGCATTCAGACCATCAACCAGTTCTTGTAGGTTTACGCCGGGCTTTAGAAGGGCAAATTTTTTGCCCTCGCCTTCATCAATGTCAAGGTCGGTTCGCGGCACTTCGGCAGTCTCCCCGCCGCCAAACGGATTGGGCTGGGATATTTGCGGTGTTTCCGAGACACGGATGGTCAAATTGCCCTGGGCGATGGCGACTTCGCTTACGCGAACTTCGTTGCCGATAACAATGATGCCGGACCGTTCATCAACGATAACTTTGGCCTTTTGATCGGTCTTCACATAAAGCAGTTCAAGATCCGTGACCAGGTTGACCATATTCTCGGCATAACTATCCGGCTTAATAACCAGAATGGTGGAGGGATCAATAGCCATAGCTGTTTGTGTCCCCATCTCTTCATTAATAGCCATGGCAATTCGCCGGGATGTCGTGAAATCCGGATTGCGTAAAGAGAACAGGATTTCCTTTTTGCCGAGCATGGAATAGCTGATTTCTTTCTCAACAATGCCGCCATTAGGTATCCGTCCGGCAGTCGGGACACCTTGCGTTACGCTTGAGGCATCGCCGCCAGCAGAAAAGCCGGAAACTTGAATGGAACCTTGGGCAACCGCATAGACTTCGCCGTCCGCCCCCTTAAGCGGTGTTACGATTAATGTGCCGCCTCTGAGATTATCCGCATCGCCGATGGAGCTGACACTGATGTCAAGGCGATTTCCAGTGCGCGCAAAAGGCGGCAGGCTTGCGGTGACCATGACAGCAGCGACATTCTCTGCTTTCATCTCTGCGCCGCGCGTATTAATCCCAAGGCGTTCCAGCATAGCCGTCAGGCTTTGTTCTGTAAAAGGTGAATTCCTTAATGAATCTCCGGATCCGTTCAGGCCGACAACAAGTCCGTAACCGATAAGCTGGTTCGATCTTACGCCTTCAATGGAGACGAGATCCTTTATGCGGGAAGCCGCCGCTGCCGGCAGGATGTGTCCCATAGCAATAACGCCCGTCATTATGACAGTAAGGCATTTCTGATATAGCTTCCGTTTTTGGGACTTCTGCCGCATATTCTTTCCAATTCAGAAAATAGTTATGATGTCTCATAGTTGGTAATGCGAATTCCGTGCCAAGAAAAATATACAGGCAGAATATTTATAATGGATTGTTTTGAAAGAGTTATTTCTGTGATATCTGAAAAAAATCCTTGTCTGGAGCTTAAGTCTATAGAAAAGATTACCGCTGGGGGAAATGATTGCCGAGTAAAATATGCACCATATATGTCTATGAAGAGGCGTTCTATTCTGGTATTTAACTACAAGTATTTTATTTGATGAGGACGCAATGGAAATAAAAGGACCAGGACGGATTACGACGCCCGGTGTATCGCGTAAGGGAAAAAATAAATCGGGTGCGAGCAAGACAGGCTTTAATGAGGCGCTCTCATCAGAGGAAAGCACGGCTGCGCTGCCGCCAAGCGGCACTTCTCCTCTAACGTCTGTGAATTCTCTGCTGTCCTTGCAGGAAATGCCGACGGGCAGCGAAGGAAAGTCAAAGGGGCTGGCCAGGGCAGAAGAGCTTCTTGAGCATTTAGAACTCATTCGTCATGGGCTGCTTGCGGGACAAATCCCCCAGCGCAGGCTGAAAGATGTCGTGAAGATTGTCTCGCGAGAGAAGGAGCTGTCACATGATAGCGCGCTGAATGAAATCCTCAATGACGTGGAATTGCGCGTTAAGGTGGAGCTTGCAAAGCTGGAAATGCTCGGGTAATTACTCTGAAATCACGGATATAATATATAAGATTTCTGATCTAAAACAAAAGCTGTGAAAGGGGTGGCAGGCTAAATGGCTGTTGGTGATATTAACGCTTGAATTGTAGGTTTGAGTTGAGTAGTTTGTCACCCGAAAGATACGTGTTATTAGCTGAGTTTTTTAGAATGATAAAATAAGAGGTTCTCGATGATTACGAAGTTGCCAGAAGGATATAAGCCTTCATCAGATGAAAAATTTATGAATGAAAAACAAAGCCTGTATTTTCATACCAAGCTTATGGCATGGAAGGATGAAATCCTACGTGAATCGCGGGAAACTTTAGCGCATCTTCAAGAAGACAGTCAGAAAGAACCAGATATTTCCGATCGTGCCTCATCAGAGACAGACTGGTCTATTGAACTGAGAACCCGCGATCGTCAGCGTAAGTTGATCACAAAAATTGATGCGGCGATTGAGCGATTGAAAAATGGTGAATACGGCTATTGTGAAGTTACCGGAGAACCCATAAAGCTGGAACGGCTTGAAGCCCGCCCAATCGCGATGATGAGTTTGGAAGCTCAGGAAGAGCACGAAAAATATGAAAAAGTTCACAGAGATACATAAAGAGATACGTAAGCGGGATTATTAAACAGTTTTTTTCTCAAACCGTGAAAAACAAAAAAGGATCACACTCTTCTGGTGCGATCCTTTTTCTTTGTGCGGGAAATGGAAGATGAGGTAACCCATCCGCCAAACACAAGTTTTGTTCTCGTCTGGCTTTAGAAGGGGAACAATATGTCAAACAACTGCGCGCCGTAGCGGGCTTGCTGGACATCGGTCAATTGGCCCCGACCACCATATGAAATTCTGGCTTCTGCAATTTGAGTATGCTGGATGGTGTTGGTGGAACTGATATCTTCTGGCCGGATGACACCCATAACGGTCAATTCACGGACCTCAAAATTTACCCGAACCTCCTGGCGGCCCTGAATGACCATATTACCATTGGGCAGAACCTGGGTGACAACGGCCGCCAATGTCAAATCAACTGACTCGCTGCGATTTACTCTTCCCGTGCCGGCATTGGAGGTGCTGCTGCCTATATTTGCCAGAGATGATGGACTCACCGCATCGGGTAAAATCCTATCTAGTTGGCTTTCCAGGCCTAATAAGGAGGCGGCATTTGCCGTATCGGAGCTTGACCGGGTACGTGTGGTTTGATTGTCAATGCTTGCTTGATCGTTGATAATGATATTAATGGTGAGAATGTCACCAATCTTGCCCGCCCGTTGATCGCGGAAGAAGTTCTTTGAGCCGACACGCCACAGTGAGTTGTCCAGATTTTTTGTCAGAATTTTCTGCTGTTCCGGAATTTGAATGGCCCTTTGTTGCCGCGCGTTATTTTGCGGTACAACCCGGGTTGATTCAATTGGTGCAAGGTCGGGAGCTTTACCAATGCTGCCCATTTTATCTATGGCACCGCATCCGGTAAGTAACAAAGCACAGGCTCCGGTTAAGCAAATGGCACTTACGGCCTTATAGCTATGATTCGCCGTTGCAACCTTATAGTTATTATTCGACGTTGCAACCTCTGGGGCATTTCCCGCGCCGAATTTGTCCAATTTACCAGATTTGTCTAATTTACCAGAGTTATCCAATCTAAAAGTCATATTCTAATCCTTAAGTCTTTTCGTCACACAAATTATTGTAATTGGGCGATATTATAATGGCCGGTTAAAACTTGTACCTGACCGGGGCCTGTGACTATGGCTTCCACTGTTTTGTGGGACTTGCTGTTTGTGACGCGGATTATGTCACCGCGTCCGCCATCTTCTACGGCCTTACCAGTGGCCGTCAGATTTATTTTCCCGGAATGGAAAAGCATACTGACACGCGTTCCACGCGAAATTATGGTTGGTTTTTGAAGGTCGCTAAGCTTTATTGGGGTTGAAGGATTTATCCCTCGCCTTGGGGTCATGCCAATCAACTGGTCTTTTGTCCTAATCATATTACGCCCAATCTGGAGGGTAGGTACCTTCACCCAGCTAATATCCTGCTCCGTTATTTCCCGTCCGGCCGGGACCGTTTTACTTAACGCCGGCACGTGGCTTATGGCGTGGGTTCGCCCCGTAAGCTTTTTCTTCTGATATGCCCCATCATCTGTGGGCACGGAGACCACTGCGGAAAATCTTCCGGTCTTGCTGTTAAATGTGAAATTTTCTACGAAAATATCGGTAATGCCAGAATCTTCCGGCAGGTAAATAGGGGCATTTTTATTATCAATGCTGACCCCATTTTTTCTGTCAGAGAAGTTTTGTGATATAAGTTTCTCTGTAATCAGATGTTTGAGTTCAGCATATTTAATGCTTTTACCCTTTCTGGTCACGATGATTTGACTGATGCCTCTGCTGTTTTGCCAATAGACATCATGCTGCCGGGTGAGATTGGCCAGATATCTGGTTGAAACAGATGTCTTTTTTCCGGGCGGCGGCGCGTTCATAACCCATATATCGTGCCCAAAATCCAGATTATCCAGCAAGTCACCTAGGGTTATTGTCGATTTATGGACGATGGTTTTCGCCTTTACTTCTGCGAGTGCCATGGCAGCCTGCGAAGACATGAGCCAGGATAAGGTCAAAATTATGCCACTATAAAATATATTTTTCATGGATCTATCCTTATCTTAAGTTCGATGTGACGCTCATCATTTCATCAGCTGTACTGATGACTTTGCTGTTCATTTCATAAGCCCTTTGCGCGGTGATAAGTGAGGTAATCTCTGAGACAGAATTCACATTGGAATTTTCCAGAAATTTTTGTAATATGGAGCCAAATCCGGGTGTGTTGGGCACGCCAACACTTGCCGCGCCTGAGGCTGGTGTTTCAAGGAACTGATTGTTACCAATGGCTTCAAGTCCAGCCGGATTGGGGAAAGACACCAGTTCCAAACGTCCTACATTCGTTGGATCGATCTGGCCTTCCAGCTTGACCAGAACCTCGCCTTCGGGGTTGATGGAGATATCAGTAGCTTCCTGCGGGATCGTCAGGGCAGGACCAACCACATAGCCTTCCATGGTGACAATTTGACCTGTGGGGCCCAATTGGAACGATCCTGCACGGGTATAGGCATCTTCGCCGCTGGGCAGCGTGATACGGAAGTAGCCACTGCCATTAATGGCCAGGTCAAGCGGGTTGTCAGTGCCAATGACACTGCCCTGTTCCGTAATCCTGTAGACACCACCGGTTTTAACACCGACACCTATTTGTATGCCTGTTGGAATAACCGTTCCGGCATCGGAGGAGGCGGCACCAACCCGTTCAATATTTTGATACAGGAGATCTTGAAACTCTGCCCGCTGACGTTTGAAGCCGGTCGTGTTCATATTGGCAATATTGTTGGAAATAACTTCCACATTCAATTGCTGGGCGATCATGCCTGTTGCGGCTATACTAAGTGCTTTCATAACAAATATCCTGTATTTTTAATGCGTTGTTTAACCAACTTTGGCCTTTAACCCACTTTGGCAAGTTGGTTAATCGCTTTATTCTCTGCTTCCTGAAGCTTATCCATCAGTTTCGCTGTTGAAATATAAGACCGGCTGACCTGGATCATTCGGGTGACTTCAATGATAGGCTGCACATTTGATGTTTCGGTCATGCCCTGGATAATTGAGTAATCCGTGGCGGGCCGTGTTTCCGAATTGGTCGTGAACATATTGTCACCGATTTTTTTCAATGTTGAATTATCGGCAAATGCCACGACGTTTATTATGGCAATCTGTCCTGCCGTTCGGGAAGAAATTGTGCCGTCTGATGAGATTTCAATATCTTTGGTATTTTCCGACAATTGTATTGGTTTACCTGCTTTATCCAGGATTTCCTGACCGGTGGATGTAATTAAGGTATATTCATCGGATAGGGCCAGGTGGCCATTTCGCGTATAGGCCAATTCCCCATTTTGTTTTTGAACCTGAAACATGCCGTCACCGCTTAAGGCGACATCAAAACTGTTGCCGGTGGTTTCCAACTGGCCATCGGTCATATTTCGCGAAATCCCGAAATCCTGCACATAGGAAATTTTCCGGAGAGATTTATGGTCTTCCCCTTCAGCTTCCTTGAGATATTCACCAAACATGACGTTTTCCCGTTTAAAAGCGGTGGTACTCATATTGGCAATATTATTCGCGATAATATCCATCTGGCGCCGCATGGCGACTTGATGTGAAAGTGCTATTGATAATGTTGTGTCCATCTATAAGACCTTTCTGGCCGTTTGATTTTTCCCGATTAATAATATGCATATGTTGTGCCAAATAATATAATCATTTAAGAACAATGGATTAGATGTATATAGTGGCGAATTTTCTTTTAGTCCGGCATAGGTTGCCCGGTAAATTTTTCCTTTTGACGGGGATCTGTGCATTATGATCTATGTTGATTTTCAAGGCTGGGTTTGAGATATGTTTTGAATGATTAACCATAATGTTCTTGGATATTGGCGGTGCAGGCGTTACAAGTAATTCCTAACGACTTGTTAATAATAAAGTTTTACATTTGTTTCTTGGAATGGCCTAGAGTAACCCCCATGGTACTGCGGGCAATAATTAAGGGCTAGGTTGAAATATGAGTGAAGAAAATGATACCGCTGCAGATGAAGAAGATCTTGCAGAGGGCCTGGAACAGAAGAAAACAAGCGGCAAAAAAATAATCATCATTGTTGCTGCTGCTGTTATCGTGCTTGTCTTGGGCGGTGCTGCGGCGTTATTCTTCTTGTCCGGCGGGGAAGACGATCTGGCCGTTGATACGGAAAATGGTGGCCAGGAGTCTGAATTAGCCGAGAGCGGGCCAAGCGAATTATTGTTTCTGGAATTGGAACCTATGCTGGTCAACCTTGATACGGCGGGGGGAAAGCCGAAATATCTGAAGCTTACAATTTCGCTTGAGGTTGATAAACAGCTTTCTCTGGATGAGCTAACTAAAAAGATGCCCCGTATTATTGATCAGTTTCAAACCTATTTGCGACAATTGCGCATCGAAGATCTGAATGGTTCCGCAGGAATGTTCCGATTGAAGGAAGAATTACTGATAAAGGTGAATGATGCCGTCTATCCTACGCGGGTAAATGATGTGTTGTTTAAAGAAATGCTGATTAACGGATAATCAATAATTATGTCTGACGAAGAAGAAATTGATGATGATGCAGTTGCCGCCGAGTGGGAAGCCATGGCAGCGGGGGCTGAAGACGATATAACCGAAGATGCCGTTGAAGACGAAATGGCTGACGCTATGGGGGGGACGGATCGTGTTCTGGATCAGACTGAAATTGACAGTCTTTTGGGCTTTGACGGTGAAGAAGAGGATTTAGGATCAAAATCCGGCATTCAGGCTCTCATCAGCAGTGGCCTTGTGGCCTACGAACGATTGCCGATGCTGGATATCATCTTTGATCGTTATGTAAGAATGATGTCAACATCACTGCGAAATTTTACGTCTGATAATTTTGAAGTTTCCATCGACAATATGACATCAATCAGATTTGGAGATTATCTGAATTCAATTCCACTTCCTGCCATGCTGGCGGTATTCCATGTGGAGGAATGGGACAACTATGGCCTGATCACAATTGACAGCAATCTCATCTATTCCATTGTGGACGCGCTATTGGGGGGACGGCGCGGGACGGCGCCGATGCGAATTGAAGGGCGGCCCTATACCACGATTGAACATACCCTGGTTGAAGAAATGCTGGGGGTTATGTTAAAGGATTTATGTGATGCTTTCGAACCATTAAGTGCGGTGAAGTTTAAATTGGACCGTTTGGAAACAAATCCGCGATTTGCCACTATCGCTCAACCGACAAATGCCGCGCTGTTGATCAGAATGCGGGCAGATATGGAAGATCGGGGCGGCCGTCTTGAACTTGTATTGCCATACGCGACCATAGAACCGGTAAGAGAACTATTGCTTCAGCGATTTATGGGGGAGAAATTTGGCCGCGATTCCATATGGGAAACGCATTTGATGAAAGAATTATTCAATACGGTTGTTCCTTTAGAGGTCATCCTGGATGAGCATACTATGACATTGGGCGAAGTTCTGGGATTGGAAGTGGGTCAGACATTGATGTTGAACGCTCAATCTGATAGCGAAGTTGAAATGCGGTGCGGCGGCGTTCCCATGATGACAGGGCGGGTCGGCAAACTTGGGCGTCATGTTGCCGTTAAAATAGAAAAAATTCTTGAGACGTCAAAGGCGGCATACTGATATGGAATTGATTCTTGATAGCGTCATTATTTTATTAATTGTGGTCATGATATCCTATGCAATAATGTTGAATATCAAACTTAAAAACTTTCGCAGTGCCCAGAATGAAATGGCGCGTTTAGTCAATAATTTGAATGAGGCAATTTCACGGACACAGGTGGGGGTTGAAACATTGAAAGAAACCGCCCTGACAGAAGAAGCGCGGCTTGAAAGCCTGATCACCAAATCTCGATTTTTAGCAGATGAGCTGGAAATTATCATACAAAGTGGTTCAGGATTGGCAGATCGGATCGAGGCTGGTCTGGCCCCCGGCGCAAATGCTCTGCAAAACGACCCGGGCGCGGAGAATTATACGGATGAAGGTCATTTTGATGAAGAGATGGGCGATGAAGAAGATAATGAAATGTTGGAAACGCTGAAAAAAGTCAGGTAGCCGTATAGTGGGCTCAAATTCCGTTAGATAGGACTGATATTGTTCTAAGAGTGATTTTGTATATGCCGAAGGAAAGATTATGATGAAAAAATTCCGCTTGATGCCATTGGCCATTATTTTAATGTCGTTGGTGCTTGGGGTGAAAATTGTTGATTTTTCCTTTGGTACGGCTGATGCCATTGGTCAAGAGATGGGTTCTGAACAGAAACCGTCAGGAGACGAGAAAGAAGAAGGCCGCGCCCTAGAAGGTAATGAGGGTGCCGCGGTAGAGAACGCTTCCCCGATACTCAGCGGCATTCCAACCCGAAAAGAAATAGAATATTTGCAAAAGCTTGGCGAACGCCGCCAGGAACTGGCGCGCCGCGCAAGCGAAATGGATGACCGGGAAAAATTGCTGGAGGTCGTTGAAAAACGTATTGTTGAGCGAACAGCCTCTTTAAAAAAAATTAAAGAGACCATTGAGGCTTTACTCGCCAAACATGATAAAATAGAAAAAGCACAGCTTGATAGTCTGGTTAAAATGTATTCTTCAATGAAACCCAAGGATGCTGCGGGGATATTCGACAGCCTTGATTCAGATGTTTTGATTTCCATTGTCGAGAATATGAAAGAGTCAAAAATGGGGGCCATTTTGGCTAAAATGAATATCAATAAAGCCAAAAAATTGACCACGGACCTTGCTGTTCGGAAAAAATTACCCAAGATTGATGGCTGACTTTTTCCTTATGTCTAAAGGTTTTCTTTCTTATTTCCAAAGGATTTACCAGCTATTAACTCCTGAAAGCTATAGTTGCTGACTTACCACCTGAAATATACAGAAAATGGCAATAAAATAAAGGGGTGAAGATGCGGTTAAATACAGTCTCACTGGAAGACAGGATCGAAAGTATTCGTGAAAAGATGGGCGATAAGGTTGATGTTGCCGAGGTCACATCAATTGTTGGCGAAGTCATGGGATCACTTGAGGGAGATTTTGACCTCAAGGAAGTTCATTTCCAGGATGAGTTACGTGAATTGCTTGGTTTCATCGAAAAAGCCAAGGCCGACCTGACAGAAATCCAACCAAAATTTTTGAGCGAAAATAAGATTCCCGAAGCCAACAGTCAGCTGGACCAGGTCGTTAACGCGACGGAGGAGGCTGCGACAAAAATTATGGATTCAGCGGAAGAAATTTCTGAACTGGCGGCATCCTTGGAAGGTGATATTGCCGATAAACTGATAACGATCTCCACCAATATCTTCGAAGCCTCCAGTTTTCAGGATATCACCGGACAGCGTGTGAATAAGGTGGTAACGACATTAGGATTTCTGGAAGAGAAACTATCGCAGCTGGCGATCGCCATTGGTGACACCGATTCTCACCTTACAGATAAAAATAAGGGTGATTCTGAGAACTCGGAAAGCGATGAGAATTTACTGCAAGGCCCACAGTGTAAGGTAACGGCTAATGATCAGGATTCGATCGATGCTTTATTCGATAGCTTTGATTGATCTTGCGGGTAATTTTGTGTAGGCTTTGAAACATTATGGTTAATTTTAGCTGCTTTCAAAAATGCCCAAAAAATTATCAGGTAAACTATCTGGTACAATGCCCGATAAGACACCTTAAAAAATGAATAATATTCTTGGCAGCATAGGGCCGCAGGGCCCCCTAGAAGAAAAAAAGAAAAAATCTGATAATACAACGGGACTTTTTGTTTCTTTGTATTTGATTGTACTGGCATTCTTTGTTGTTTTGAATTCCATTTCAAATCAGGATCAGAATAAGGTTGATGCGGCAACAGAAAGTGTGACGCGGGTTTTTGAAAATCCTTTTGAACCTGAAGCTAATTTTGTCGATGTTTCGGCAAATGAGGCGGCGGTGACCCCAAATGACGAATTTAGTGACCAGATACGCGGGGTATTTGCCTCGCTGGTCGGGTTTGACGGAAAATTTCCCACTAAAGGCGGTGACATTGTAAAGGTTGAAGTGAATCTGAATGATTTATATGTGGAGGGTTCCAGTGAATTCCGGCCCGATCAGCACCCGTTTCTGGAACAATTGTCCGCTTTTCTTGCCGGGGGACGCAGCAGTGAAAGACGGGAAATTAATTTTCTTATTTCGACAGGTAAAAACCTGCCGAAAGGCCCAAAATATTGGCAGAATCTGAATATTCTTAGGGCCGGTGCCTTTGTGCATAAGTTAAAAACAATGAATGTTGCGGAGAATCTGATATCCATCGGTGTTGTGAAAGGTCGCCGGGACCAAGCAACGTTAACGTTTCAAACCCGTGATCTGAAAACATCCGTTCAGGGATTGCTTGGGCATGAAACGCAAAAACGGCCCAAAAATTCTTTGCCAGATTTACCTGAAAAAAATATACCTGATCGCACGCCTCAATTGCCTTTTTCGGAAATATCTGTGGACAATGATGGTAAAGCGGGAGGAGAAAAATGAATTTTGAATCTGATAATGCGGGGAATGAAGGCCCTTCAGAGAGTTGGTTGATTATTTTCTCAGATCTTTTGGCTCTTTTGTTGACGTTTTTTGTTTTATTATTCTCAATGAGCTCCGTACAAATATCCAAATGGGAGGCGGTTGTTGAATCGTTAAGTGAGAATCTTAATCCGAACAGAGCGCAAATACAGGATGTCGACTGGGAGAATATTGAAGCCGCCATGGTGCCGCAAAAAGAAGCCCTTAGCCTGCAATATCTGAAAAAAATATTTGATGACAAGTTTCAGTATGAGCCAATTCTAAGGCGCAGCAGTGTATCTCTTTTGGATGATCGTCTTGTTATTACTTTGCCAGCTGATTTGATATTTAAATCCGGCCAGTCTGACTTTTCCAGGGATGCCTATGAAACAATGCTGGAGTTGGGCGCAGCCCTTCAATCTATCGAGAATAAGATTACCGTCGTCGGACATACGGATCGGGAGCCGACAAGTGGCCGATATTATCCCAGCAATTGGGAATTATCTTTAGTGCGGGCAATATCGGTAGGTCAGTTGATTGAGCAGGCAGGCTACACTCAGGATATAGAAATTTTTGGTAATGGGGCGTCGCGTTTTGATGAATTGGACGAGAATATCCCACTCAATGAACGATATTTACTGGCCCGGCGTGTGGATGTTATTATTCACAGGGAGAGCAGAGAACAGGCGACGGATATTTATGGGGAAAAAAAGACTCAATATGAATGAGAGCAAAATGAATGAGGCCAAAGTGAATGAGGCCAAAGTGAATGAGGCCAAAGTGAATGAGGCCAAAGTGAATGAGGCCAAAGTGAATGAGGAAAGGGCACGATGACTAGGCGCAGGTGTGTTTTAAGGTGGGTAGTCGCCACTATTGTTGTTTTCCTTGGCATCGTCCCAACCACGGCGCAGGAAACTGTCAATATACGCTTCGCTGATCATCCAACCTTTAGCCGTATCGTATTTGATTGGCAGGAAAATGTAGTTTACATACCGCAGTTAGTCGGCGGCAGGCTGGAAATAACTTTTGAAAAAACGGCAACCCCCGATTTTGGCCGCCTGTTGAATGATCCGCTTGATTTCCTGGCTGACCCGGAATATCGGATTGAAGGCGATAATTTAATTGTCAGCTTCAGGCTGGTTAAACCTGAACAATTCAAACCTGGAAAATTCAGGCCAGAACAATTCAAACATTTTAGGCTTGATAGCAAAATAGTGTTTGATGTTGCCGGTTCTGATTTTGACCTTGACCTTGACCTATCAGGTCAGAAAACGGTTCAGGGAAACTTATCTTCTGTAAGTACAACAAAAAATGCCCGCGCGTTGCCTATGATGCATTCTGATAATGGCCCTTTAAAAATGGCGGTTAATAATGTCTGGGATAACATCAGATTAAGTTATCCGTGGGGGGAGAATGTGCGGGCAGCGGCCTTCATACGTCACAATCTTCTATGGGTTGTATTCGAAGGCAAAAAAAAGGTGGATCAGGAAAGTCTGAATCGTTTTCTTGGGCAACGGATAATTTCTTCCCGGCAGCTTGAGCATCGTGCAATGACGGTGTTATTGTACGAAGTGATCCCGGGGCAGAATATCAAAGTTCAAAAAATTGACCGCACATGGCATATTGATCTGAAAAATGCGCCCGTCGCTCCGGCGCTCTCAGTTGTCGGCAGTAATCAGCGGGCAAGCGGCAACAAAGGTGAAAATTTCTTTTATTCTGTGGATAACGCGGGTGCTGCTCTAATGGTTATAGATCCGGTTATTGGAGATGAACTGGCTATTGTCCCTGTGATGGAATCCTCACAAGCTGTTATTGAAGGGCAAAAGTTTGCGGAGTTTGAATCGTTGGCTACAGCGCAGGGGATTGCGGTTAGATTAATTGCAGATAACTTAACGATTATGAGTTATCGAACCGGCGTTAGTGTTGGGGTCAGGGAAGGGGGCAGGAAGGGTTTAGCCCTTTCCCGCAGTCAACTTTCAGGCAAGCTCGGCCTTGTGACTGAGGCGGAAGGCGAAGATGCCGATACAAAGCTCGTGGATTTTGCCCAATGGCAAAAAGGGCCACTTGAGGGCGAAGGTTATCATGCCAATAAGCATGAGCTGCTATATATGCTCTCCAACTCAACAGATACCAACCGAAATGAAATTCGTTGGAGACTGGCCAGATTTTATCTGGCCAATGGGCGCAGCAGGGAGGCATACGGCGTACTGAATGTCATGTTGGATGAAGATTCCAGACTGATTGAAAATCCTGAATATAGAACAGTACTTGCCGTGGCCAATATCATGATGCGCCGTTACAAAGAAGGGGCAAAGCTTTTGGTTCATAAGGCCCTCGCTGCGGAGGAGGATGCCTTCCTATGGCGTTCCGTCGCAAAGAGCGCCCTGGGTTTGCATAAGCCGGCTTTTGAGGATTATAAAAAAGGGGCAGACAGTCTTGCAGAGCAAGACCCGCAAAGCCGAATTCGCTTTTTATTTGCGGCAATTCGCTCGGCATATGTTTTGGAGGACAGGGATTTTATAGAATTTAGTTTGTCATTCTTGAGAAGCCTGCCCTTAACGGCGGCGCAATATACGGAAGTGGATTATTGGCAAGGGCTTCTGGCGCGTGATAACGGCGATATTCTACAAGCTGAAGAGACGCTTCAGGGCCTTGTTAAGGCAGGCGTGCGCCAAACAGCGGCATGGGCGAAGCTGGACCTGATTAACATGGATTTTCAGCGTAAAAAAATAGACAGTGTCGAGGCGATAGATCAGTTGGAGAGAATGCGGTTTTCCTGGCGGGGGGACGACTTTGAATTAGGACTATTGTCCAGACTTGGTGACCTTTATGTCGAACAGAATGATTTTAATACCGGCCTTCAAACCTTAAGGCTTGCGGTAACTTTTTTTGACGGCTCGCCCAAAACGGCTGCATTAACACAGCAAATGAGCCGGATTTACAGCGATTTATTTTTAAATGACGGCGCATCGGTTATGGACCCCATAAAGGCCGTGGCACTTTATTCCGAATTTCGGGAGCTTATCCCCTTAGGCAATGACGGCGATAATATGACCAGGAGGCTTGCGGACAGGTTGGTCTCATTAGACCTGCTCGAAGAGGCCGCCGCGTTATTACACCATCAGGTAGAATTTCGTCTTAAGGGCGGCGCGCAATCGGTTGTGGCCGCCCGCCTGGCCATGATTTACATGCTGGATTCGAAGCCTGAACAAGCAATGGGAATCCTGAGGGCAACTCGGGACTCACAAATCCCCGAGGATATTAAAGATCGCCGAAATATGATTGAGGCCCGTGCCTTGATCGAGCTTGATCAATTCGAAGAAGCCGAAGTCATGATCGAAGAATATAAGAATGACGCGGCCGATGATCTGCGCGCCGATATATATTGGAAGTCTGAAAATTGGGCTAAATATATTAGTCACGGCAATGCAAAACTGGGCAACCGTTATCAGGATGATACGGCACTTAGCCCCTCAGTGCGGCTTGCGGTTCTACGTTTGTCGGTGGCTTATGTGATAAATAATGATCAAGAGGGGGTGAAGGAACTCCGAAATAAATATAAAGCTCATATGGATAATGGTCTTTACGGCGATACTTTTGACGTTATTACCGCTGAAAAGCAATTAACAGATATTGATGTGCGGCGTTTGACAAGCTCCATCGCCAGCGTGTCAAAACTGGAAAATTTTATGGAATCCTATAAGGCTGAATTCACCAAGGATATTGCTCAAAATTAAGGCCAGAATTAGAGCCGGAAGAGGAAAGCTATCCGGGCAGGGGGCCTTGATTGAAGCTTTGGATCAGGCTGCCGGCCACAAGATACCACCCATCCACCAAAACAAAGAATATGAGCTTGAACGGCAGTGAAATCATCACTGGCGGTAACATCATCATCCCCATGGACATCAATATGGAGGCAACAACAAGGTCAATGATGATGAAAGGCACAAATAGCAAAAAGCCAATTTCAAATGCCCGCCGAAGCTCGCTGATGATAAACGCCGGCACTAAAATCTGAAATGGGGTATCGGCTTGTGTTTCCGGCGGCGTTGTTTTCGATAAATCAAGAAACAGCAAAAGATCTTTTTCTCTTACATGTTTCATCATAAAGCCATGGAATGGTGCCGTTGTTCGGTCAAAGGCTTCTTCTTCGGTAATCTGTTCCGCGATTAAGGGGGCAATGCCGTTGTCATAGGCATCCTTGATTGTCGGGGCCATAATGAAAGATGTCATAAACAGGGCCAGGCTGACTAATACCACGTTGGGCGGTGTCTGCTGGGTTCCCATCGCGCTTCTTAGCAGGGAAAATACGATAACGATGCGGGTGAAAGAGGTCACAACAATGATAATAGCCGGTGCAAGGCTTAAGACGGTCATCAGCATTAATAGCTGAACAATGCGGCCGGAAAGTGCGCCTTCCTCCCCCATATTCAGGGAGAATTCCTGGCCAAGTGCCGATGGGCTGCTGATGAGGAAAATGAGAAGAAAACTGCTTAAAGATGTCGCAAATAACCCCAAGGTTAACTTATGTTTTTTAATGAATCTTATCATGAATTTTCAGTTCTGCTCATTGTGTCATCTCTTGTATTATAGGGGGCTGTTTTAATGTTCTTTTCAATGACAACATCCTGTTCCAGCCCAAGCATAACAAGATGCTCAACGTTATCTCTGCGGATGATCATGAGTTTTCTTCGGGCGTCAATGGGTAAAATTTCAACAATATTCAGCCGTTTGTCCTGCGTTTTGGCAGAGCCCGTTGTTACGCGGGCCATTAGACCCAATTTCTTGGCGCCGTAGGCAATGATCAAAATCAAGGCGAGGACAAACAGTAATGCGAGAATATATTGGAAATATGCACTTACTTCCATGCCGGGTACCTTTTATGTGTTATCGGTGACATCAGGGATCATTTTCCTTTCGGCATGTCGTTATCCATGGCCCGATTTTCTTTAAGACGAATATTTTCGTTATAGAGATAACTTAAAATTTCCGAAACAGGCTGTAATGCCTTGAGGGGAATATAGCTGTCGACATCAAAGGTGGACAGAATTTCCACCAATTCCTCATCTGTTCTGACCTTAACATCATTTTCAAAAGCAATTTTCAGGATTTTTTCAGCATTTTTACCCGTACCGGTGGCCGTCACGCGGGGAATGTCGGTGCGTTTGCGATCCTGTTTCAGGGCAACGGCTTTCTGTGTGGTTGGGGTGGTTTCTTCGTTTATTGCCATTTGATGTTAAGTAATCCGGTTAAGGGTAAAATCTTTAATCATGATAATAATCACAGCTGCAGCATGTTGTCAGCTAAAATTATAAGTTATTGAATTTATTTGCGTAATAAGGAATATTATATATTATCCTATAATCTTAACAAAATGTTAATTTTCCGTCTCCACAATAGGAGAAATATGGTGTATGGTTAAAGTTACCATGCATTCAAATAAAACTTTAGCCTTTATCTGTATGATATATGATATTTAGGATAAAATAAATGGACCTGAAATCTATTTCACTTTTCAGTTCTTTAAGTCAGAAAATGGACTGGCTGACAGAACGACAAAAGGTCCTGGCACAGAATATTGCCAACGCCAATACCCCGGGTTATACACCCAGAGACCTGAAGAAAGTCAGTTTCAAGGCACAATTGGACCAAACGAATTCAGTCGATGGATTGCATATGCAAACATCGGCCCAAGGACATATGTCCGGCACCGGTGCGACCAAAACCCGGTTTGAAATCAAGGAACAAAATTCGCATATAGCTATGAAAGCCCCGGATGGCAATGCTGTTGCCCTGGAAGATGAGCTGATAAAAATGTCTGAGACACAGATGGAATATGCGACGGCTGTTAATTTATATCGTAAGCATGTCGGTATGTTAAAGACGGCACTTGGTAAAAGAAGTTAATATTAAAAAACGATAGCGAGAAGGCGTGTATTAAATGGATCTATCCAAAGCAATGATGATTTCAGCAGCGGGCATGAAGGCACAGGGCACGCGTATGCGTGTTATTTCCGAGAATATTGCCAATGCCAGATCTGTGGCACTATCACCGGATACCGACCCTTATCGGCGTAAGGTTGTGACCTTTAGCAATGAAATGGATAGGGAGCTTGGGCTATCCCGTGTGAAAGTGAATAAAGTTGCGTTTGATCAGTCAGATTTTGGCATGCGGTTTGAACCGGGCCATCCTGCGGCTGATGAGAATGGTTATATCAAGACGCCGAATGTGAATGGTCTCATCGAAGCCATGGATATGAAGCAGTCTCAAAGGTCTTATAGCGCAAATCTGAATTCTATTGAAGTATCAAAGAAAATGATGATGCGTACTCTTGATTTGTTAAGGTAAGATGTGAAACCCTCACGTTAATATATGATGATAAGTTCCGCGTGGAAATGAATGGGAATTAAAAAATGAATATCAAAGCCATAGATGCCGCAAATGCTTATGCGAATGCTTTGAAGGGCCAGTCTGTTGGCAGCGGTGCTGATAAGATCGAAGGTATTTCCGGTGTTAACGCCATCCGCGGTGAGGGTGCCGGCTCTTTTTCAGAAGTCTTGAAAGCGACGATCAGCAATACATCAGATGCTGTAAATGTCAGTGCGAATGCCGGCGTTAAGGCCCTGAATGGTAAAGCGGACCTTGTGGATGTGGTCACATCAGTGCAAAATGCAGAAATCGTGCTTGAGACGGTGGTTGCTGTTCGTGACAAGGTGATTTCTGCCTATCAGGATATTATTAAGATGCCAATATAGCGACGGGATAATATAGGGCAGGCCCCTTTTTTATTCTGGTGCTATTTTGCGCAATTTTTCCTACAGCTCTACAGAAAGATCAGGTCATGAACGGGGCGGACGTTTTAGAAATTGCTCAGGCAGGCATATGGGTTCTCATTAAAGTTGCCAGCCCCGTAATGTTCATTGCGTTAGGTGTCGGGCTTAGTATCGCTCTCATTCAGGCGTTGACACAGGTTCAGGAAATGACCCTGACGTTTGTTCCTAAGATCATTGCCATTTTTCTGTCTTTATTCTTGTTCTTGCCTTTTATGGGGCAGACAATATCAGACTTTATGTTGCTTATCGCGGAACGGATTGTAAATCTTGGCTAACCTTCTGCCCTCGGAGATATTTGCATTTTTGCTTGTTTTTTCCAGGCTTGGTGCCATGTTCATGCTTTTGCCGGCGCTTGGTGAAACGGCTATTCCTATGCGCGTCAGGCTCGTTATGGCACTTGCCGTATCCTTTTTGATTTATAGTCTGGTTCGCCCATTATTACCGGGGATGCCGGATTCTATTCTTATGCTTGGTATGCTGATTGTTATTGAGGTTTTTATAGGCGTTATGATTGGGACGTCTATCCGGCTTTTGCTGAGTGCTCTACATACGGCGGGCACGATCATTGCCATGCAGACCGGGCTGGCCATGGCTCAGGCCTTTGATCCGGCGCAGGGCGCGCAAAGTGCCTTGATGTCTACTTTTCTCACCCTGATGGCTGTGGTGCTGATTTTTATCACAAACATGCATTATATGATGATTGCGGCCATGTACGACAGTTATCGTCTTTTCCCGGTTGGCATTGAGATAAATACAAGCGACTTTGCGGAAGTGGTTATCCGTACGGTGGCAAATTCCTTTTTGCTTGGTATTCAGATAGCCTCTCCTTTCATTGTATATGGCTTGATTTTTAATGTGGGACTTGGGATTATCGCCCGACTGATGCCACAGCTTCAGGTATTTTTCATTGCCATGCCGCTGAATATCCTGACAGGGTTTATCATTTTTAGCATTGTGATTTCTGCGGGCATGATGTGGTTTCTGCAACATATGGAGAGCAGTCTTGGTGCTTTCCGCATTTTAAGGTAGAAGCCATGGCCGACGATCAGGACGATTCCCAAAAAACCGAAGAGCCGACCGCCAAAAAACTTCAGGATGCCCATGAAAAGGGAGAGGTGGCCAAGAGTCAGGAAGTTCGCCATTGGTTTATCTTGTTTTCCGTTACGATTATAATAATGGTCTCGGCCAAGTCCAGTATGGCAGGGATACGGGAAATTCTGGGCGGAATTTTTTCATCCTCCTATAGTGTGGAAATGAGTGGTGGGAACATTCTGAATTTTGCGGCAGAAATATTTGGGGGTATCTTCTCATATTTGGCCGTGCCGATTATTATTATGATGATCGGTGCCGCTCTTGGGGCTGTCGTGCAGCATGCGCCGGTATTTACAGCGGAAAAGATAAAACCCAAATTAAACAAAATTTCGCCTCTTGCAGGGCTTAAACGATTATTTTCTCTGCAAAATTTCGTTGAAATATCAAAATCCATTCTGAAAATTATCATTGTCGGTTGCATAGTGGTGATGTTGGTATGGCCGGAACGTGAACGTCTCGAACAGATGGTATCGACGGACCCTGCTGATATGGGAGATCTGATTTATATCTTGGTATTACGTATTTTTGGCGGTGTGGTCGCGGTTATGGCCGTCATTGCCGGTCTTGATTTCCTGTTTCAGAAATTCGAGTTTATTAAAAAAATGCGGATGAGCAAGCAGGAAATAAAAGATGAAATGAAACAGACAGATGGTGATCCCCATGTGAAAGGGAGACTGCGGCAAATCCGTCTGGAGCGCGCCAGAAACCGTATGATGTCCGCCGTGCCGGAGGCGGATGTCGTGGTGACGAACCCTACGCATTTTGCGGTTGCCCTGAAATATGATCAGGCGAAAATGGCCGTCCCGACAGTTGTTGCCAAAGGTGCTGACCATATTGCTCAAAAAATTCGTGAAGTGGCCGCAGAAAACAATATTCCCATTCTGGAGAATCCACCGCTTGCCCGGGCTTTATTTGCGACCGTTGAGGTGGACGAGGAAATCAATGAAGCACATTATAAAGCCGTGGCTGAAGTTGTCGGGTATGTTATGCGCCTGAAGAAGGGGCAGCCCGCGAATTATGTGCCATCAGAACAATGAAAAATATGTGTCTTAATGCTTGAGGGTGTCTCTGTTATGAATATAGTGGAGACAACAAATATGGAAAATACAGTGATGAATAAGCCTGAGCAGATCAAAGTTATTGATTATCCTTTTCTGATTACCATTGGGGCTATTGGGGTGCTGATCTCATTGGCCTGCCTGATATTTTCCGCAGGGGCGGGCTTTCTTGTGATGGGCTTTTACATGGCCTCATTTAGCCTCATTATCAGTGCATTCTGCATAGGGAAACACCTGTATAGCGGCGTCCAAACCTCACCGGTTACTATCGATTCGTTTGCGGCCTCTCATACACAAAATCCGCATGTGATGACCTCCTTGAATGGTGAAATGATTCATTGTAATCTGCCATATCGGGTTTTTCTTAAAGATAATTTAGGCCGGGAGAATTCAGCGCCATTTGACCTTATGGACGTTGAGCAACAGAAAACCGTAAAAATGACCCTCGCCGCGCTGGTTATAGGTGCAGAAGAAACGTTGGTCGTTCCGCTTATTTCAGGAGAAGATGAAAAAAAATATACTGAGGTGAGATTGAGCCGGCACGCCGACCATAAAGATTGTATCAGTTGGGTATTTTCAGGTCTGGTTTCGGAAGTTCCGGTTGAAGTTGATCGTTGCGGTGATAAAGAATTCAGCCTGGATCAGCTGGGCGGGTTTCTGGACAGTAGTGATTGCGGACTTGTCGCTTTGTCCGAAGAAGGGCAGATTATTTATGCCAATGAAATTCTGCTTCACTGGTTGACAGGACAATCTGCACAAGATTTGCAATTACCGCTTCCTCTTGCGAATTTTTGCTCTGTTGCGGCATCGCAGTTAAATGGGCAGTTAAATGGGCAGATACACGTGCAGACACTGTCCGGTGAAGATGTTCTGCTGGAATTCTTGCCCATAGAAACCATGTTGGGTGATAATAAAAAACAAGGCCCCGCCCATGTTGATTTTACAGATCGCACGGCTGCGGTATATCAGGTGTTTTTCTGTCAGTCTGAGCCAATTGGTAAGGATGCCGGCGCAGAGAATATCAATATTGATAAATTTTTCCGGGAATCCCCAATTGGAATCGCTATCATCACAGAACAGGGTGATGTTTTGGAGAAAAATAGTGTTTTTCGTGAGTATATTCAGGAATTGGACATTAAAAACACCCGTAGCCTGAAATACATGATAGACCCCGAAGAATATACAGAATTTTATGATAACATAAAGACGACTTTAAGCACGGGGCGTGCCAGCTCGTTTGCAGATATCGGTTTTCGGGGTAAGGGCGAAAAGCATTGTCAGGTATATATTACCAGCCTTAATAAGTTTGATGATCATGACAAGGTTGCCATTCTGTATCTGATTGATACGACAGAACAGAAAAATCTGGAACTACAATTTGCCCAGTCCCAGAAAATGCAGGCTGTGGGGCAGCTCGCAGGCGGTGTTGCGCATGACTTTAACAATTTGCTTACGGCAATTATCGGGTTTAGCGATTTGCTACTCGTGCGCCATGGCCCGGGTGATCAGTCTTTCTCGGATATTATTCAGGTCAAGCAAAATGCTAATCGCGCGGCAAACCTTGTGCGGCAACTACTCGCTTTCTCACGGCAGCAGACACTGCGACCAAAGGTTCTTATTATCACCGATGTTCTGGCGGAATTAGCCAATCTTCTGCGACGGCTTATTGGCGACAATATTGAGCTGGACATGACGCATGGCCGGAAATTGGGGCATGTTAAGGTGGATCAGGGGCAGATGGAACAGGTGATTATTAATCTATGTGTGAATGCCCGTGATGCTATGGATGATCAGGGGAAAATGTCGATTCGAACCCGAAATATTTCTTTAAAGGAATCAATAAAATTAAACAAACGCTATCAGGTCATGCCGCCTAATGAATATGTTCTTCTCGAGGTGGAAGACACAGGCTGCGGCATAGCTAAAGAGCATATGGGCAAGATTTTTGAGCCGTTCTTCAGTACGAAAGAAGTGGGCAAGGGCACCGGCCTCGGCCTGTCGACGGTTTATGGTATTGTTAAACAGACCGGCGGGTTTGTTTTCCCGAACAGTGAGGTCAATAAGGGCACAACTTTCAGCATTTATTTGCCGGTTCATAAAGACGTCCAAAAGACTGAAACCGAAGCCGAAATTGAGGAAATTATTACCGAAAAGGTAACCGTGGATCTCACGGGAAAAGGAACAATATTGCTGGTAGAGGATGAGGATGCCGTAAGAATGTTTGCTTCAAGAGCACTTAAGAACAAGGGCTATAATGTTTATGAGGCCAATAGCGGAGAAGCGGCGTTAAAATTATTCGAAACAATTGAAGATGAGCTTGATTTGTTGATCAGTGATGTGGTCATGCCGATTATGGATGGCCCGACATTGGTCCGTAAAATTCGTAAAACAAATAGCCGGTTAAAAGTAATTTTCATCTCTGGTTATGCCGAGGATGCTTTTGAAAAAACACCGGGTGAAGATGATTTCCATTTTTTACCAAAACCCTTCAGCCTTAAACAATTGGCTGAACAGGTAAAGGAAGTGCTCGATGGTGGATGATTCCTGTGAATCAACCCGTTTCCTGGAGGAATATATTTCTTAATTCTAAAAAAACTTTATGAGAACAAATGGGGTTATAGTGAAAAAATATATCAATATTTCAATAAGTTAAAAATGTTCTTGCAAATAAGAACAAAATGTGTACATTTGTCTGTGATTGAAACCTTCAACTGACTATGGGATATAAAGGAGACAGACAATGTCAGCAGCAAAATTAAAACTCGTGGGACAGGGAAGTATGGATAAACAAAAGGCACTGGATGCCGCATTAAGTCAAATTGAAAGGGCCTTTGGCAAGGGGTCTATTATGAAGCTCGGCAAGGGTACCGCTATGGAGGTCGAGGCTGTCTCAACCGGTTCTCTGGGGCTTGATATTGCGCTTGGCATAGGTGGGCTTCCCAAAGGACGTGTGGTTGAAATTTATGGGCCGGAAAGTTCAGGCAAAACCACTTTGGCACTTCATGTGGCTGCAGAAGTTCAAAGGCAGGGCGGCGTTGCCGCATTTGTTGATGCGGAACATGCGCTTGATCCGGTATATGCGACGGCGCTTGGGGTTGATATTGATGAACTTTTGATTTCACAACCTGATACGGGCGAGCAGGCCCTTGAAATTACGGATACGCTGGTGCGTTCCGGGGCGGTGGATGTACTTGTTATTGACAGCGTTGCGGCCTTGACCCCACGGGCTGAACTTGAAGGCGAAATGGGTGATACTCATGTGGGGCTTCAGGCACGGCTGATGTCTCAGGCGCTTCGGAAACTGACGGCGTCTATTTCCAAATCAAAATGCATGGTCATTTTTATCAATCAGATTCGCATGAAAATCGGCGTGATGTACGGCAGTCCTGAAACAACGGCCGGCGGGAATGCACTGAAGTTTTATTCTTCTGTTCGGTTGGATATTCGCCGTATTGGTGCCATCAAGGAAAAAGAAGAAATCGTGGGTAACCAGACCCGTGTAAAAGTGGTTAAAAATAAAGTTGCCCCGCCTTTCAAAATGGTTGAATTCGACATCATGTATGGCCAGGGCATATCCAAGAATGGGGAATTGGTTGATCTTGGTGTGAAAGCCGGGGTAGTGGAGAAATCCGGTTCATGGTATTCTTATGATAGCCAGCGTATTGGCCAGGGCCGTGAAAATGCCAAGAGATTTCTTAGTGAAAACCCTGAATTGGCCGAAAAACTTGAAAATCATATCCGCAAGAATGAGGGTGTTTTGGACGAGGTGATGCTGAAAGAAGGTGTTGGTCGCGCCGACGATGATGAGAGCAGCAGCTGATCTGCTCATTATTAATTTCAACTGCTCAACTTTACCAACTGCCCAATTTTAAATGGCCGCTCCGAAAAGCGGCCATTTTTCTATTTGTGCATATTTATTTGTACGTCCATTCCATAGAGGGGATATTTTTTTATAATAGATTGCCTAGACAGTGACAGGTGCAATCGTTAGAAGTTTATATAACTATATGATTGTTTTATGTTGGTTGGAAAGGGTATGCGTAAATGAAGAGTACGAATGAAATCCGAAAGATTTTTTTGGATTATTTTGCCGGGCAGGACCACGAGATTGTGGCGAGTGGGCCGTTGGTGCCTCATAATGACCCGACTCTGATGTTTACCAATGCCGGTATGGTTCCTTTTAAAAATGTTTTTATTGGAGCTGAAGTCCGTACACATACAAAGGCGGCTTCCAGTCAGAAATGCGTACGGGCGGGTGGGAAACACAACGATCTTGATAATGTGGGATATACTGCGCGTCATCACACATTTTTTGAAATGCTGGGCAATTTTTCTTTTGGTGATTATTTTAAAGAAGAAGCCATTGGTCATGCCTGGACTTTGCTAACCCGTGAATATGGTATAGACCCAGAGCGCTTACTGGTAACGGTTTATCATGATGATGATGAGGCATTCGATCTATGGAAGAATATTTCAGGTCTTGCGGATGATCGGATTATTCGCATTGCGACGGCTGATAATTTCTGGTCCATGGGTGATACGGGTCCATGTGGGCCTTGTTCTGAAATATTTTATGATCATGGCGATCATATTCCTGGCGGCCCGCCTGGCAGTGCTGATGAAGACGGTGACAGGTTTGTGGAAATCTGGAATTTGGTATTCATGCAATATGATCAACAGGCAGATCGCTCGCGTATTGCATTGCCTAAACCCTGTATTGATACGGGTATGGGACTGGAGCGGATTGTCGCGGTATTGCAGGGTACGCATGATAATTATGAAACTGATCAGTTTAAGGCATTGATTGAGGCCTCTGCGAAATATAGTGGTATCGAGGCATATGGCGATAAGAATATATCTCACCGCGTTATAGCGGATCACCTTCGGGCATCTTGTTTTCTGATTGCGGATGGTGTTCTGCCCTCCAATGAGGGGCGGGGTTATGTTTTGCGGCGGATCATGCGGCGCGGAATGCGCCATGCCCATCTGCTCGGTTGTCAGGAGCCATTGATGTATCGACTGGTTCCCGCGTTACTGCAAGAAATGGGGCAGGTTTATTCCGAAATACGCAGAGCGGGGGCATTGATTACGGAAACGCTGAAACTTGAGGAATTACGTTTTAAGAAAACCCTGGACCGGGGGCTTAGGCTTTTGGATGATGAAGTCAAGAATTTGCCTGAGAATGGCACCCTCGCAGGTGAGGTGGCCTTCCGGCTTTATGATACTTATGGATTTCCCCTTGATTTAACGCAGGATGTTCTCAGGGCCCAAAAGCTGTTCGTTGATGAGGATGGCTTTGACATTGCTATGGAAAAACAAAAATCTGAGGCTCGGGCGGCCTGGAAAGGCTCTGGCAGCGCGGCAACCGAGGGTGTCTGGTTCGATGCCTTGGAAGCCCATGGCGCGACGGAATTCTTAGGCTATTCTGCAACGTCGGCTGAGGGCAAAATTCTTCAAATTTTTAAAAACGGAAAAGCGATGGATTTGGCTGAGGCGGGGGATGAAATGGAACTGGTGACCAATCAGACCCCATTTTATGGCGAGTCTGGCGGCCAGATGGGGGATGCCGGTATGGTCAGCACGCAAAACGGCGGGGCCGCAATAATCACCAATACGGCTAAAAAGTTGGGTAAGTTACATGTCCATATGGCAAAAATCACCAAGGGAAAATTTTCTGTTTCTGACATCATTGATATGAAAGTGGACAGCGAACAGCGTGATCACATACGCGCCAATCATTCTGCGACGCATATTCTTCACGCCGCGCTGCGTAAGTTTCTGGGCGACCATGTCACGCAAAAAGGCTCAATGGTTTCTTCTGATCGCCTGCGTTTTGATTTTAGCCATAATAAGGCGCTGACATTAGTTGAAAAAAGCTTGATTGAAAAAGAGGTTAACCGCATTATCCGTCAAAATAGCGCGGTTGGCACTCATTTGATGACCCCGGACGAGGCGATAGAATCGGGAGCTATGGCATTATTTGGGGAAAAATATGGTGATGAGGTTCGGGTTGTCTCCATGGGTCAGGAAAATAAGGCAATGCAAGATTTCTCTGTGGAGCTTTGCGGCGGAACCCATGTGGACCGAACCGGTGATATTGGCCTCTTCAAAATCATTTCGGAAGGGGCTGTTGCCTCAGGCGTTCGGCGCATAGAAGCCGTAACAGGAGAAGCCGCCGGCGATTATAGCAAAGAGCAGGAAAATTATTTGAATGAAGCGGTTGCTTTATTGAAAACGACACCGGCGCAATTGCCGGAACGGTTATCTCTTTTGCTGGAAGACCGTAAGGCCGCAGAGAAAGAGATTGTAGAGCTCCGCAAAAAAATAGCTATGGGCGGGGAGGTTGCCGAGGGTGGTCTGGACATAAAAACCATAGGCCGCATCAAATTTATCGGACGTGTGCTGGACGGCGTTCAGGCGAAAGATTTGCGCGGCATCGCTGATGAAGCCAAGCAGAATCTGGGTTCGGGCGTTATTGCCCTGATTTCTGTTAATGATGGCAAGGCGGCTATTTTGACTGCTGTTACGGATGATTTAAAGGACGACATTAATGCCGTTGATCTGGTCAAGGCCGGAAGTATTGCCGTTGGCGGGAAGGGTGGCGGCGGGCGGCCCGATATGGCACAGGCCGGTGGGCCGGACGGCGCAAAGGCGGCTGAAGCTATTCTGGCCATTGAACATTCATTGGAGAAAATATAAATATAGGGCGCAATCCTATGGGCGAAATTCAGAAATCTGGACGCAGGAAATTATTTGAAGTAATCGAAATGGGCTTAAGCGGCAGCCGTGCCGCAAGCCTGTTTGATGGTTTCATGATTGGCTTGATCATTCTGAATGTGGCAGCGGTATCTGTGGAAACAGTGCCTGAGATATCGGCTGACTATCACCATTTATTGATGGCGTTTGAAATATTTTCCCTAATAATATTCTGTGGTGAATATTTCCTGCGCATTTGGGTTTCTGTTGAGTATCGATCCAATGCCCATGAAAAAGGCAACATGGGTTTTCGCCTGCGTTTTATGACATCGCCGTTAATGGTGATTGATTTTCTGGCGATTGCGCCGTCACTTTTATTTGCGCTGGGTATTGATCTAAGGTTACTGAGAATTTTCAGGCTGCTGCGGCTTTTTAAACTCATGCGCTATTCTCCGGCTCTGGCGTCATTGGGCAGCGTTTTATATTCTGAGCGGCGCGCCTTGCTCGCCACGCTGATTATAATGTTGGGGCTGTCATCTTTTGCGGCAACCATAATGTATTATATGGAACGTCATGTGCAGCCCGAAGCCTTTGGCACTATTCCGGATGCCTTATGGTGGGCATTGGCCACATTGACCACGGTTGGTTATGGGGATATTGTTCCTGTTACCTGGGCGGGCCGTATATTCGGCGGTGTTGTGATGATTTTTGGCGTTTGTATGTATGCCTTGCCCATCGGTATTATTGCTTCGGGGTTTGCCAATGAAATTCATCAGCGGGATTTTGTTGTTCGTTGGGGGCTGGTGGCAAATGTGCCCTTGTTCAAAGGCCTGGATGCTAACCTGATCCGTACTATTGCCAAATATTTACGATCCAGTGTTGTAGAGAAAAATACCATTATGGCAACTAAAGGCCAAATGGCGGATAAAATATATTTGATTGTGTCTGGGCGCGTTATGCGAAAATTCGGTGATAATAAAACAATACTTAAAGAGGGCGGTTTTTTTGGTGCCAAATCGCTAATGGAAAAAGAAGAATATAAATCCTATTATACGACAGCATCAAAATGCCATTTCTTCATTCTGGATGCCCGGGAGTTTCATCATTTGTTAGATGAGAACCCCACTTTACGGCACAGGATTGAGGCGGCTTATCATACGACCCCTCATGCTGATTTTGGGCAGGCAGTTGCCCCAGAGTAATGGTCTCCGCGTAATTGGCCTCAAAGTCATCAGTCCCAAAGTAATTGACCCCCGACTGATGGCCCAGAATGATATGGCCCAGAATGATATGGCCCAGCGTAATTGACGCCGGCGTCAATGGCCCAAAAGAAAACCCGCGCCCTGATTAAGAGGCGCGGGATTGCTTATCTCAGAACGAAAAAGTTACGCCATCGCTTTTTGTAAATTCTCATCAATTTTGTCAAAGAATTGTTTTGATGTTAGCCAGGCTTGATCCGGCCCAACGAGCAGGGCGAGATCTTTGGTCATATAACCTTGCTCTACGGTTTCAACGCAGACGCGCTCCAACGTTGCTGAGAATGCCTTCAGCGCGTCATTACCATCCAGCTTCGCGCGGTGAGCCAGGCCACCCGTCCATGCAAAAATGGAGGCGATAGGGTTGGTTGAAGTTTCTTTGCCTTGCTGATGCATGCGGTAATGGCGCGTTACCGTACCATGGGCAGCTTCTGCTTCGACGACGGCACCATCCGGGGTCATCAAGGCAGATGTCATCAGGCCGAGAGAGCCGAAACCCTGGGCCACAGTATCTGATTGAACGTCGCCATCATAGTTTTTACAGGCCCAGACGAATTTACCGCTCCATTTCATGGCGCAAGCGACCATATCGTCAATGAGGCGATGTTCGTATGTAATACCGGCTTTGGCGAATTTAGCAGAAAATTCACTGTTAAAAACTTCTTCGAATAAGTCCTTGAAACGGCCATCATAGGCTTTCAGGATAGTATTTTTTGTGCTTAAATAAACCGGCCAGCCACGTTTCAGGCCATAATTCATACAGGCTCTGGCAAAATCACGGATGCTTTCGTCAAGATTATACATGGCCATGGCAACGCCTGATGCCGGAAAGTCAAAGACTTCGCGTTCAATGGTCTCGCCGCCATCTTCCGGGACAAACTTGATGGTTAATTTTCCGGCGCCGGGGACGAGAAAATCAGTGGCACGATATTGATCGCCAAAAGCATGGCGACCAATAACAATCGGGTCGGTCCAGCCCGGTACCAGACGCGGAACGTTGGAACATATTATGGGCTCGCGAAATACAGTTCCGCCAAGAATATTCCTGATGGTGCCATTGGGTGAACGCCACATTTTCTTAAGGCCAAATTCTTCAACCCGCTCTTCATCCGGCGTAATTGTTGCGCATTTCACGCCCACGCCATATTTAATGATGGCATTCGCGGCATCAATGGTGATCTGGTCATCTGTCTCATCCCGCTTTTCGATACCGAGATCATAATATTTTAGATCAATATCCAGGTAGGGGTGAATTAATTTGTCTTTGATCCATGACCAGATGATACGTGTCATTTCATCGCCGTCCAGTTCGACAACAGGGTTTTCTACTTTGATTTTAGCCATAATGCGCCTTTAACAATAACGGCACTAAATTTTTGTGCCTGGGGTTGGGGTGTTTCAGAGAAAGAAATTCTCACCAATATAATTTTTACCGATAATCAGGCGCAAACTATCACCGCTTAACAATAATGTGAAGAGGAGAAACAAAAGAATCTGCCTAAATCAGGGTATTTTTTGTTTCCTGATCAATTTCAGGTAGCGATTTTAACAAGGGAACAACATCTTCTACGGTATCTACTACATAAAATAGGTCTCGGGTCTCGGGTGTTGTGAATTCTTCCATGATGAACTTATCAATCAGCGCCAAAAATGGCTGCCAGTAATTATCGACATTGACAATGATAATTGGCTTGTTATGCAGTTGCAGTTGTTTCCATGTAATAACCTCGATGGTTTCATCCAATGTTCCAATACTGCCGGGAAGGGCGACGAAGGCATCAGAATGGTCAAACATCATACGTTTGCGTTCATGCATATTATCGACGATATGGAATTCAGAGGCATCCTTCAGGCCGACTTCTTCCTTATCAAGATGTTGTGGGATTATTCCGGTAACCTTGCCGCCGCCTTTCATCACGACGTTGGCAATAACGCCCATTAGTCCCACATTTCCGCCGCCATATACCAAACGGATTCTTTCCCGGGCGAGAATTTTACCAAAATTTTGTGCTATTTCCTTAAAATGATTATTTCGGCCCGATCGCGACCCGCAATATACGCAAATAGAATGAATATGTGCCATTGATAATTTTAATCCTTAAAAATTTATGCTGATTTGGCGGCTTTTATGATATATGCTACCCTACATGGTCATAGTTTTGACAATTTTGAATCTTATTTGTATCAATATTCTACAACAAGTATGTTAATGAAAATATTATAAAAAAGCCTGAGTCTTAAAATACTACTGACATCGCCTATCTTATGCAGTATATAGTTTTTCGCGCTTTTAGAAATATGATTTGGTAAGTAGTTGATAGAGCATCATTCAGAGAATTCGCAGAAAAGAGCAAAAAATACATCGGGCTGGGCCGTAAGAAGCAGTATCAGTTTACTGGCTTTGGTCGCGATCGGTGCCGTACTCTGGATATTGTTCTTTTCGAATGATACCGCAAATGATTTCTTCACGTCTGCGCCTTTCGGGGGGGAGACTGTAACAGAAATTGATATCGCAGCACCGCAACAAGGGCCTATTGTACAAAAAACAATATTGCCGAGTTTTGATATTGTGCGCATCAGTCGAAATGGCACAGGAGTCATTGCCGGACGCGCAGAGCCGAATAGTGATATTTATATTTATGCCCGCGGCAGGGAAATTGGTTCTGCCGTTGCCGATCGAAACGGTGAATGGGTACTATTATATGATGACCCCTTACCTAGCGGCCCTACTGAACTCAGCCTGAAATCCACGATGCCTGGGAAATTTGAGATTTTTTCCAGTGACGTGGTCATCGTTGCCGTCCCTAAAAGGGATGAAGAGCGGTTTAATGAGGATGAAACAAATGGCGTTGTCGCCGTCTTAAGCCCACGTACCGGCGGTGGGCCGACAAGAGTCCTGCAAAAACCGCGTTTGGTAAATTTTTCTGAATTGACCAAGGGACTCTCATTGGATTCTCTGGATTATGATGAAAGCTCAAACGCCATTATTTCCGGTACAGCATCGAAGAATAGTCGTTTGCGGATTTATCTGGATAATGAATTTTTAGGTGACGTGACCTCATCCGATGAGGGTATCTGGACCCACTCTTTTGTTAAAGATATTGGGTTTGAAGAGCATATTATTCGTGTTGATCAATTGCTGGAAGGCGATGATGTGGAAGTACGTATTGAGCAGCCGTTCATTCGGGGAGAAGCCGTTGATCCGTCTAAGGCCAAAGGAGAGGTGATTGTGCGTCCAGGTAATAGCCTGTGGCATATTGCCCGAAAACTTTACGGTTCAGGCTTTCATTATACACTTATCTTCGGGGCGAATAAGAGCCTGATCAAAGATCCTGATTTGATTTATCCCGGACAAGAATTTGCCTTGCCCGGTGCGCCTGTTATAGAATAACTTTTGATTTAATTTGTGACGGAATCCCTGATAGACCTAAGATCTTCCAGCAGGTCAAGCAGGGTATAGGTGATGGCTTCCATCAGACGTTTGGCATTTGCGGGGCCGGTGAAGTCTGTGAGCAAAATCATCTGTATCTGACTATTCACTGACAGACTATAATCACCTGTTATGAATAATGGTGTGAAAGTTTTGAGCAGCTTTCTTCTGCGGGCGTTATCTTCCGCGCTAAAGGGAATATAGCCAAGATTGGCGACCAGATTGATGGAAAATCTTTCGGGTTCCTTTGAAGGTAATATTTGTCCGATAAATCCGATATTATGCCATGTAAAGGTAAAACGGGACGGGAAAGTAATGGTCTGCCCCGTCGTTTGAAGAGCGACTTCATCCATTATTTTCTGTAAATCTATAGGCGGTGATTTTTTCGCGTAGGCTGTATTTGTGGGGTCATTCTCTGTTAGCATATGATTTTCCTGATTGGAGGAATATTTCCATATTGAGAATAATATTTATAGAGACTTAAAATACTGTAAATGTATCGTATATTCGGTATAGTTCTGATCCTCCTATTAATAAAGGGCCCCCAATATATTCAAAAAGGACACTTTGGTAAGAAATGGTAGACAGCAATCCCTCATATTATGCTGCAGACGAAGGCAAAGGCAAGGACGACAAAAGAGAGAATCATTGGCATACCATAAAGACTTTACTGCCTTTTATCTGGATGAAAGGACGGTGGGATCTTAAGACGCGGGTGATACTTGCCTTGATTTTTCTTATAATGGCAAAATTAATCGGCATTTATGTGCCCTTTTTATTGAAGGATGCTATTGATGCGCTGACAATTGGCGCAAATGGGACATATAAGCCTGACATGGGGACGGTGGCCCTTGCCGTGCCATTTGCGGTTATTTTCAGTTATGGCCTGGCGAGAATCCTAAGCCTGTTTTTTGGTGAAATTAGAGATGCTGTTTTTTCTAAAGTAGGCCAGAATGCCTTGAGAAGTATCGCACTTAGCACCTTTCGTCATTTGCATGTTCTGTCGCTGAAATTTCATATGGAACGTAAAACCGGTGGTTTAAGCCGGGTTATTGAACGCGGCACACGGGGGATTGATTTTCTACTTCGATTCATGTTGTTTAATATTTTACCGACTTTGCTGGAAATTGTACTGATCACCATTGTTTTCTGGTCCAAATTTGGATTTTATTACGCATTGGTTACGTTTACCTGTTTGATGTCTTATGTTCTTTATACGGTCACGGTTACGGAATGGCGGCTGAAATTTCGCAGAGCAATGAACAAGCATGACATCGAGGCAAATACGATGGCGATTGATAGTTTGCTCAATTTTGAAACGGTTAAATATTTCACCAATGAAGCCCATGAAGCGCGGCGCTATGATGTGGCCTTAGCGAAATTTGAGACCGCTGCGGTTCGAAACCAGTTTTCTCTGACGGCTTTGAATGTGGGACAAAGCCTGATCATTTCAACTGGCCTTGTGATCGTGTTGTTGATGGGCGCGCAAGGCGTAATTGACGGTCGTTTTACGATCGGTGAATTTGTATTGGTGAATTCTTTATTGATCCAGATATATATGCCGCTTAATTTTCTTGGAATGGTGTACCGGGAAATCAAACAGTCCCTGGTGGATATGGAAAAAATGTTCGGGATAATCCGGGAAGAATCTGACGTGACAGATGTACAGGATGCAACGGCCCTTGCCATTAATGGCGGTGAAGTGGAATTTGACAATGTGTCCTTTCATTATGATAAATTGAGACCAATTCTAAAAAATATATCATTTAAAGTTGCCGCTGGGACAACAACCGCAATTGTCGGAGCCAGCGGAGCAGGAAAATCTACTATTTCAAGGGTGTTATTCCGTTTTTATGATGTAACGTCCGGCAGAATTATGATTGACGGTCAGGATATTCGCCGCGCCAGCCAAAAAAGCCTGCGTGGCCAAATCGGTATTGTCCCCCAGGATACGGTTTTATTTAATGATACGATTAGTTATAATATTCAATATGGCCGCCCGGATGCGACTGAAATGGATGTGACGAATGCGGCAAAACATGCGCAGATTCATGAATTTATTCTCAGCCTGCCCAAGCAATATGACAGCGAAGTTGGTGAAAGGGGGCTGAAACTGTCCGGCGGCGAGAAACAGCGGGTTGCCATTGCGCGAACCATTCTGAAAGATCCGGCAATATTGTTATTGGATGAAGCAACATCCGCGCTTGATAGTCATACGGAGCTTGATATTCAAAGGGCTCTGGAGGAAATTTCCAAAGGCCGAACCACTATTGTTATTGCACATAGATTATCGACTATTGTGAATGCTCATGAAATAATTGTACTGGGCGATGGCGAAATTATAGAACGGGGCCGTCACGATGACCTCCTGGGACAAGAGGGGGCTTATTATAGTATGTGGCAGAAACAGAAGGAAGCTTCTGAAGTCATGCAGAAGTTAGCGGAATTGGATGACGTTAATACGGATTTTGATAAAAAGGTTTGATGGTTATCACAGACTGCATTACAAATAACCTGTGAATTAAAAAATGGATGCGATTATGGATAAAATATCACCACTCTTAAGCTACTTCCACCGGGAGGGGCATAAATTCATTTTAGGCTTTGGGGCCGTCACCATATTATTCTATTTGCTGGGGATGGATCTTTTAGGTGTTGCGGGTCTGATATTGACCATCTGGTGTGCCTATTTCTTTCGCGACCCGGAACGTGTGACCCCCATCAAGGAGGGCCTTGTGATTAGCCCTGCGGACGGCGTTATCCAATCCGTTTGTATGGCCGTGCCGCCGCAAGAGCTGGAGCTTGGCGACGAGAAACGCACCAGAGTCAGTGTTTTTATGAATATCTTTGATGTGCATGTGAATCGCATTCCTGTTGATGGCGTGATCGTAAAACAGGTCTATACGCCGGGTAAATTCCTTAATGCATCTCTTGAGAAAGCCAGCGTTGATAATGAACGGCATTCCCTCTTGCTAAAAGCTGTATCGGGCAAGGAGTACGCTTTTGTACAGATAGCAGGATTGGTTGCACGGCGGATACTGTGCTGGGCCGAAGATGGTAAGGAATATAAGGCCGGGGAAAGATTCGGTCTGATCCGATTTGGAAGCCGTGTGGATATTTATTTGCCGAAAGGCGTACATTCCATGGTTTGCGTTGGCCAGCGTGCGGTAGCGGGAGAGACCGTCATTGCCAATGAAAAAACCAAAGAACGTGACCGCGAAGGTGAAGTCCGTCAAGGTTCAAATTAGAGTTTAACTTAGAGTCTCAAATAACCGGACTCTAGATATAGCTATAGGCTTTATACAGAAATATATAATATGTCCAATTTAAATGATCGTCATATATTCCCGCTGCGTAGTCTGGTGCCAAATGCCATAACGGTTCTGGCCATATGTGCCGGAATGTCTGCCATAAGGTTTGCCATTCTGGGTCGCTGGGAAGGGGCTGTTTTGGCCGTACTCATCGCGGGCGTTCTGGATGGTCTGGATGGCCGGATGGCAAGGTTGTTAAAGGGGGCTTCCAAGTTTGGTGCGGAATTGGATTCTTTATCTGATATTGTTAGTTTCGGGGTGGCTCCTGCGGTAATTTTATATTCCTGGGCCTTGATGGATGTGAAAGGAATTGGCTGGTTGCTGGCCCTTATTTATACGACATCAATGGCACTCCGTCTTGCGCGGTTTAATACCATGAGTCAGGATAAAAGCGCCAATGTTGAAGAAAAGAGGGATTATTTTTCGGGAATTCCGGCACCTGCCGCGGCGGCCTTGGCATTATGGCCGATGATATTATATTTTCTAACAGATATTGAATTCTTTCGGAATCCTATTTTTTGTGTGATATATTTGGGCTTTATTGCCGCTCTGACAATCAGTAGCGTACCGACATTTTCTTTTAAAAGACTGAGCATTAAAAGGAAATATGTCTTATTCTATTTATTGGGAATTGCCATTTTTGCAACGTTGCTGGTCACCCAAATATGGGCCACAATGTCAGTGGTTGGTCTGCTTTACCTTCTGACGATTCCTATGGCTGTTATCCAGCATAGGCGAAAATATGGTAAGAAGAAAACTGTTCCGAAACCTGCGTCCAAACAGGGCACTAATCCCGAAAAGTAAGGCTGGGCTTATGTGCCTTGTAACAATGACTTTGGTAAAAACAATCTTGCACTTATTTTATTCCAAACGTATGTTTTAAGTGATATTATTGTGTCGTTCTAATACCTTAGAAGCAGATTGAAATATGAAATATAAACAGACCGCGGGGCAGCATACTAAAGAACGTATTCTTGATGTTGCCGAAATATTATTTGCCGAGGGTAGTTTCGCAAGTGTTTCAGTGCGGGCCGTCACTAGCGCGGCAGGGGTCAATCTTTCCGCCGTTAATTATTATTTTGGATCCAAAAAAGAGTTGTTCCAGGCCGTATATGTTCGCCGGGCGACCTTGATGAATCAGGAACGTTTATGTTTATTGTATGATGCCGTAGAGACGGCGCAGGAAGAAGGACGGCTGGTATCGGTTGGGGAGTTGGTTAATGCGATGCTGACACCCCCGGTTTTTTGGCTTTATGATGAAGAGAAAGGGCTTTCTGATTATATCCGTTTTCTCGCCCGTGCTTATCTGGAGGCCGCCAGTGATATGGAGCATGTGTTAAGCCAGGAAGTGGATGTCTTTGATAAGTTTGTGCCTTATTTCCAGAAACTGAATGAGTCTCTTACGGGGGAGGATATATATTGGCGCATTCATTTTGTTATGGGCGTTATGCATCATACCATCAACCATCTGGATAGAATTGGCCTGCTGTCACATACGGCCTGCAAGGTTGAAACACGTGAGCAGACAAGAGACCGAATGGTCAGATTCTGTTGTGAAGGCTTTTAGGGATTGGTCTTAGATAAATATGTATAATAGCCTAACCGAATAAGTCATCTATAGCATTTTGGGAAAGGTCTTCGCCCTCCAGCTTATCTTCATCATCATCAAAATAATGGTCAATGCTATCTTGTTGAGCCATGTGTTTCTCGCCATTTATGATGGCGCTGCATTTTTCGATAAGGGTAACCATTTGGGGGATATATTCATCAATTATGCCCTGAGTTTTACCAATAGCATCTTCTTCTATAGATTGTGACACTTGCGCAATGGTAGATAAAACAAGATCATCCATTGTGGCAATCGTTTCCTCAAATGGCAGGCGATATTCATCAGGGGAATGATTGTAGGCTTCTATGGCAAGGTCTTTGGCAGAAAAAATACTGTCGGCAAAATGTTCCTGATAATTTTTAGGTGTCCATTCGAGAATATCTTCCATGCAATCCGGCGCTGAAGGCAGCATATCCAGAAGCATGTGGACCTCATTAAAATGATTTAAAAAGTCCGTGGCGAGTAAAGTTTGAGAATTTATATTCTCGCCTTCTACTTTATTTTGAAAGTTTTCATAATCGGTCAAAATACTAATTTTCTTTATTGCCTCTGCGCGGGACAGGCAAAAAAATTGCCTGGAACATTATCAAATTATAATGCTATTGGGTAGGCCTTAACATAAGACTAAAAAAGATTCAATTGCCGGATAAAAAAAATCCCCAATCCGAAGATTGGGGAAATAGGCATTTTACACGATGTAAGTGATGAGATAATCATACTGAATAATAGAGTTTAAACTCAGCAGGATGAGGAAGGACCCTAACAGTATCAACTTCTTCTTGTTTTAGAGCGATATAGGCATCTATCTGATCATCAGAGAAAACATCACCTTTTTTAAGGAATTCACGATCCTTGTCCAATGCGTCGAGTGCTTCACTCAGAGAGGCAGCGACTGTTGGTACTTCTTTTAATTCCTCAGGAGGAAGTGCGTAAAGATCTTTATCCATAGCCTCACCCGGGTGAATTTTATTTTCGATACCATCAAGGCCTGCCATCATCATAGCCGAGAAGGCAAGATACGGGTTTGCCGTGGGGTCAGGGAAGCGAATTTCAACACGCTTGCCTTTTGGACTCGTGCTGTAAGGAATGCGGCAGGACGCAGACCGATTGCGGGCGGAATAGGCCAGCAGTACAGGGGCTTCAAAGCCTGGCACCAAACGCTTGTAACTGTTGGTGGAGGCATTAGTGAAGGCATTCAGGGCTTTGGCATGTTTAATAATACCGCCAATATAGTAAAGGGCCATGTCGGATAAGTCAGCATAGCCGCTTCCGGCAAAAAGAGGCGCGCCATCTTTCCAGATGGACATATGGGTATGCATGCCGGAGCCGTTATCCTGGGCGATTGGTTTGGGCATGAATGTCGCTGTTTTACCATGCTCATGAGCAACCTGATGGGTAACATATTTGTTAATCTGTACCCGGTCAGCGGTCTGTACAAGTGTACCAAACATCATGCCCAGTTCATGTTGGGAAGGGGCAACTTCATGGTGATGCTTGTCCATAGGCAGGCCAAACTCTTTCATAATAGTTACCATTTCGCCGCGAATATTCGCGCAGGTGTCAACCGGAGCTACCGGAAAATAGCCGCCTTTAACGGAAGGACGGTGAGCCTGGTTGCCATATTCTTCCTGACGATTTGAGTTATAAGGCCCTTCAATATCATCAAGGGTATAGGAGGCGCTGTTATAATCCACATTAAATTTAACATCATCAAACATGAAAAATTCAGGCTCTGGCCCAAAATAGGCGGTATCACCGATCCCGGTATATTTTAGATATTCTTCGGCGCGCTGCGCTGTGGAGCGCGGGTCACGAATATAACCCTCGCCAGTGGCAGGCTCCACGATGGAACAGAATAGAACCATGGTTGGCTGGTCCATGAAAGGGTCCATCGCGATGGTGCCGGTGTCCGGCATCAAGATCATATCTGACTCATTGATGGCTTTCCATCCTGATATGGAAGAGCCGTCAAACATGACGCCTTCTTCCAGCATGTCTTCATCAACGACATCGGCATCCATGGTTAAATGCTGCCATTTACCCTTTGGGTCCGTAAACCGCAGGTCAACAAAAGCAATATCTTTTTCTTTGATCATTGCAAGGATGGTATTTATTTCTGACATGGTTTTTATTTCCTGAAATTGGTTGGATAATTTAAAAGTGGATACTAGATGGCATCATCGCCGGTTTCACCGGTTCGAATGCGAATGGCTTGTTCAATGTTGCTGATGAAAATTTTTCCGTCGCCAATGCGGCCTGTTTTGGCAGCCGTTTGAATGGCTTCAACCGCGTTTTCTACAAGATCATCACACAATATAATTTCGATTTTAACCTTGGGCAGAAAGTCGACAACATATTCAGCACCCCGGTATAATTCTGTGTGGCCCTTCTGGCGGCCAAAACCCTTTGCTTCGGTTACCGTAATGCCTGAAAGGCCCACTTCATGGAGCGCTTCTTTGACTTCATCCAGTTTAAAAGGTTTAATAATAGCTTCAATTTTTTTCATAACGTTCGGGGACACCTCTTGATGCACAAATTATATTGGGGATATCATCTATAACATATGTTAAAGCATTTTTCATGCCAATTTTCAAAACCAAAGAAGACAAATGGTTTAGAACCATGGCTATATGTCTGATGCCTAAAAAATAGGCATATGGTGGTTAATATTAAGGCAAAAAGAGGGGGCGGCGTAATCCGCGGACCTGAAATATCCGATTAACTTCTGTTTTGGCTGGCCTGACTTTAACTTTAGCGGAAAAGTGAATTCTTCTCTTGACGCTATGGCTAACTGAACGTAAAAGAGCCTCACTTATACCTATGGCGGGTGTAGCTCAGTTGGTTAGAGCGCCAGATTGTGATTCTGGAAGTCGCCGGTTCAATCCCGGTCACTCGCCCCATATCTTCTTGTCCTTGTCACACGCTTGAGACTCTATGTAAACAGGCCTATAATTTAAGCCGGCTTAAAATTCTTCTATCGCTTCCTGTAGGTCCATCCATTCCCGTTCAAATTCTTCCAGATCCAGTGTCATATCCAGTTTCTCGGCCGTAAATTTCTTGAGGGCGGCGGCGGCTTTTATGTCGCCGTGGATATAGAGTTTTGGGTTTTTCAATGCCCGGTCATATTTGGCAATTTCCGCGGTCAGGCGCTTGATCTTCTTTTCCAGTTTTTCCAAATTCTTGCGTAAGGCGATCAGCTCAGGGCTTTCGCTTTTGACTTTTCTGACCACATCCGGCTTTTTATCCTTTTTCCGTGAGGTGGTGCGGGATTTCAGGATGAGTTTTTTGTAATCATCCATATCACCGTCATAGGCTGTCACCGTACCGTCATGAACAAGCCACAGACGGTCGGCGCAGGCTTCGATCAAATGGCGGTCATGGCTGATCATGATGACGGCACCCTCATAGCCATTGATGGCATGTATCAGGGCCTCACGGCTTTCCACATCCAAGTGGTTGGTTGGCTCATCAAGGATCAATATATGCGGCGCATTCAAGCTCATCAGGGCAAATAAGAGTCTGGCCTTTTCCCCGCCTGACAAATCTTCTACGCGCGTATGGGCCTTGTCAGCCCCAAAACTAAAAGCTCCTAATTTTGCCCGCACGCGGCTTTCTGGAATATTGGGCATACGCTCTTTTAAATGGCTGAGCGGTGTCCCGTCCATGTTCAATTCATCGAGCTGATGCTGGGCAAAATAGCCAACCTCAAGCTTGGATGATTTTTTAAGCTCACCATCCATAATCTCCAGCCGCCCGGAAATTAATTTGGCAAAGGTGGATTTGCCGTTACCATTCTGGCCAAGCAGGGCGATGCGATCATCCATGTCAAGCCGCAGGTTGAGTCGCCGTAATACCGGGTTACCGGCGGAATAGCCGACCTCTCCCTGGTCCAGGGTGAAAAGCGGCGGGGCAAGTGGTTTTGGATTTGGAAACTCAAAGGAAAATGTTCTATCTTCGAGTATACTGTCCAAAGGGCCCATTTTTTCCAGCATTTTTACCCGGCTCTGGGCTTGCTTGGCTTTTGACGCTTTGGCTTTAAAACGATCAATGAAGCTTTGCAGGTGTTTTTGCGCGGCTTCCTGTTTAACGATGCCGGCTCTTCTATGGGCGAGCTGTTCCCGGCGCAGCTTTTCGAAATTATCATAATTTCCCGTGTAAAGCTTTAATTGCAACTGATCCAGATGCAGGATAGCGCTCACTGAACTGTTGAGCAGATCCCGGTCATGACTGACAATGATGATCGTGAAGGGGTAGTTCTTGATGAAATTCTCGAGCCACATTACGCCTTCAAGGTCAAGATAGTTGGTTGGCTCGTCCAGCAACAGTAAATCGGGCTGGGTGAATAACGTACAAGCCAAAGCCACCCGCATGCGCCAACCACCGGAAAAAGATGAACAGGGCCGCAGCTGCGCCTCGCCGTCAAAGCCAAGGCCGGACAATATGCTGGCGGCGCGGGATTCGGCTGTGTGGGCTTCGATATCTGCAAGTCTCAAATGAATATTGGCGATCTTTTCCGGGTCAGTTTCTGTCTCGGCGGTTCTTTGCAGAGATTGTAACTCATGATCGGCTTCCAGGACAGTATCAAGCAGGCTGGTCGCCCCGCCTGGTGCTTCCTGAGCCACCTGGCCGAGTTTTGCATTGTTGCGGATCTTCAGGCTGCCTTCATCGGCATGAAATTCGCCTGTGATTAATTTCAACAAAGTGGATTTCCCGGCACCATTCTTACCCACGATTCCCACCTTATGGCCGGCAGGAATACGGGCGCTCGCATTTTCAAGCAGGGTTTTCCCGGCAATGCGAAATGTGATATCCTGAATTTGAAGCATAAAAAACACCTTAGGTAGAAATATTATTGGAGGTAGAAATATTATCGGGGGTAGAAATATTACTGGGGGTTAAAATATCATCAGGGTTTAACAGGATTCTCTAAAAATACAATGGATGATTTCTTCTGTTGCAGTTCTTGCTATAACACCCTATAACGCCCCCAAAATTAAAACAGGTTATATGAATATATACTTAGATCAAGGAATGAATGATGACTGTTACCCGTACTTTTTCAATTATTAAGCCAGATGCCACACGCCGCAACCTAACCGGTGCGATCGTTAAAATGTTTGAGGACAACGGCCTTCGTGTTGTGGCATCAAAACGTATCCATATGACCCGTGAACAGGCGGAAGGTTTTTACGCCGTTCATAAGGCGCGGCCTTTCTTTGGCGAACTGGTTGAGTTCATGATGTCAGAGCCTGTTGTGGTTCAGGTGCTTGAGGGAGAAAATGCCATGGCGCGTAATCGTGAAATCATGGGGGCGACCAATCCTGCAGAAGCCGCGGACGGCACTATCCGCAAAGAATACGCTTTGTCAATCGGTGAAAATTCTGTTCACGGTTCCGATAGCGACGAAAATGCGGCTATTGAAATCGCTTTCTTTTTCAAAGATAATGAAATTGTTGGCTAAATATTAAGCGAATAAATTTTAAAAGCCGGTTATTCGCAAAGTGGTTCTGGACTGATCAGACTATTTTTCGGATAGACGGCTTTTTCTATGATGGCTTTATTGCCGCTGATAGATATCCTTCCCATAGCCATGAGTTTGAGGGCCTCGGGATAAATAATATGCTCAAGTTCAAGGACTTTTGCCGATAGATTTTCTGCGGTATCTTCGGGATCTACGGCCATAGAAGCTTGTAATATGATTGGCCCATCGTCCATTTCAGGGCGAACAATATGGACTGTGCAGCCGGTGAAGCGAACGCCGGCTTCCAGGGCCCGCTCCTGCGTGTGCAGTCCTTTGAAGGCGGGGAGCAGAGAAGGGTGAATATTCAGAATCCTGTCTTTCCAGCGGTTGACAAAACGCGCATCCAGTATGCGCATAAATCCCGCGAGGCAAATAAATTTGGTTTTAAATTTTTTCAGCTCATCATCAACGGCATTCTCGAAAGATTCCCGGTCTTCGAAATCCCTGTGATTTACGACGGCAGTTGGAAGATCGACTTTTCTGGCGCGCTCAAGTGCATAAGCGTCCGGATTATTGGAAATTACCGCCACAATGCGGGCGGGAAATTCAGGCTTGGCGCAGGCATCAATCAGGGCTTGCAAATTACTGCCCTGACCGGAAACCAATACAGCAACGTCTAGCATGGCAAAATATCCTATATTTATATTTAGGGCCTGACCCTAGTCAGATGACAGGGCCTGCCAGGGGGCATCATAGCCCCAACTGCCAGCAATGCCTTTTACGATAGTTGCAGGGTCATCATGTGATTTTTTAACCACCTGTCCGAGATGATATACTGTTTCGCCCTGTTGTTCGAATATCTTCTGAACTTCATCGGCACCATCGGCTTGAACAATAACCACAAGGCCAATACCGCAGTTGAATGTTTTGGCCATTTCAAGTGGCTCAAGATTGCCCGCCTCGCGCAGCCAATCAAATACGGGCGGCAGAGTCCATTGGTGGGCATCGACATGAGCGCTGACCCCTTTTGGCAATATGCGCGGGATATTTTCGACAAAGCCGCCGCCTGTAATATGGGATATGGCCTTGATATGGCCCGTCTTTAAGGCGGCCAAAGTGCTTTTGACATAAATTCTGGTGGGTTCAAGCAAAGCCGTGCCGAAGTCTTTATCCCTGTCAAAGGGGCAGGGGTCATGATAGCTTAGTCCCGAATCCTCAACCAATTGCCGGACAAGTGAGAAGCCGTTTGAATGGATGCCGCTGGAAGCAAGACCCAGAAGTATATCGCCGCTTTCAACGCCGTCGCCGGTCAGGATTTTTTCCCTGTCGACGGCCCCAACACAAAAACCCGCTAGATCATAATCGCCGTCCTTATACATGCCCGGCATTTCAGCCGTCTCGCCGCCGATTAAGGCAGTATTGGCCTGGCGGCATCCTTCGGCGATGCCTTCGATGATGGCGCGGCCGGCGTCAATGCTTAAGTGTCCTGTGGCAAAATAATCAAGGAAAAAGAGGGGTTCTGCGCCCTGCACGATCAAATCATTGACGCACATGGCGACAAGATCAATACCGACGGTATCATGTATTCCGGATTCGATGGCGACTTTCAGTTTGGTCCCAACGCCGTCCGTGCCGGATACCAGAATAGGATCTGTATATCCCGCGGCTTTTAAATCAAACAAAGCTCCAAAACCGCCAAGGCCTGATGTGCAGCCAGGCCTTCTGGTCGATGCCGCCGCGGGTTTAATGGCTTCTATAAGGTCATTTCCCGCATCAATATCAACGCCGGCGTCTTTGTAGGTATAGGATTTCTTATCGTTCACAATATTCCACCTGAGAAAATATAATTTAGACATTCAGATATAAGGGCACGCGCAGGAAATTGCCATCTGAATTTTTTCATATCATAAAATATAAATTACTTGCCATAGTGATGACAAGATGCACTATTATTATTTTTTAATGTTAACAAGACCAAACAGGCAAAAAAATTGATTAAGAATGCGACAGTTATAAAATACTATATGGCCTTTCTAATATTTTTGATTAGTTTAGGGGGTGGTTTCTCATTGCCAGAAGTTAAGGGGGCTGAAGATAGGGTGGCCGAAGATAAGAGAGCCGAAGGTGGGGTGAATGATCACACTTTTATACCAAAGATCTATACCATATATAATATTTCAATGGATGAAAGGGCCTCAACATCCCGCCGTGCCAGTATGGCAGCCTTAAGAAAGGCGGAGCATATTGCCCTGGAAAAATTATTCCGTAAAATAATTCGTGCGGAAGATCATGATAAATTACCGGTATTAAGCGAAGGACAGGTCACCGAGCTTGTAAGTGGCATTGAGGTTGCCAACGAAAAAAGCTCACATGTACGTTATATTGCTGATTTCACGATTCATTTTAGCCGCGAAAAAATTTATAATTTTTTGTCTGTGTTAGAAATCCCTTTTGCAGAAACGTTATCCAATGAGGTGAGCATCCTGCCGCTGCTTGAAAAAGAGAGTGCGATTATATTATGGGAAAAAAATAATGACTGGCGCCGTGCCTGGCAAGCCTATGATACCGTGAATAACCTTGTGCCGGTTCGGGTAATTGCCCCCTCCTTGGCCAATCGTATGGCTATTACGGCATGGCAGGCGCAGAACGGCGATATCGCCGTGCTCCAGAAATTTGCAGAGCAGAAAAACTTACGTCATCTGTATGTCATGATTGCGCGGGTAAAATATGACTTTAATAAAGGTCAGAATGTGATTGATCTGGTGATTTATGGCAATGATGGCAATCGTCATGAATATAAAAATATCATCATAGATAAAACGGGTGAGGATGATTTGCCGGAATTATATAATGAAGCCATTAAGCAGGCCACATATTGGTTGGACAATCGCTGGAAAGAAAAAGTCCTGATCCACTATGGCGCGTCGTCGCAATTGAATGTTGTTATTAATTTTGATCAAAGCGAGGATTGGTTCAAGATTAAAAAACAGCTGGAGAGTGTCTCGTTGATCCGCAACATCATCATTAAAAAACTAACGACGACCATGGCGGTGGTGGAGATGGAGCATTCCGGGGATGCGGCGCAAATTGTCCTGACGCTTAGTCAAAAAAATCTGATCCTGTCTCAGGGAGATCTGGCCTTAACGGATCAGGGTGATCATAGGGCTGTTCAGAATGAAGAACCCTTGCCTAAAAATTCCCTGCTCACAAATCCCCTGGCCACAAATTCACTGTCCACAAATTCACTGGCCACAAATCCTCTGTCCACAAATTCACTGGCCACAAATTTTTGGGTTTTGACGTTAAAGAAATAAGGTAATATGTCCTCAGTTCAAATTCCTTTTGAAATTCCTGTCCGTGAAGCTTTTGACGCTGAAGATTATCTTGTGACCTCTTCAAATGAGGCGGCCGTAAACTGGATTGATTGCTGGCCTGATTGGCCGGATACCCATTGTAGCATACTGTATGGTGCGGCGGGGTGCGGCAAAACCCATTTGTCGCATGTATGGCAGAAAAAATCCGGGGCTGTTCGGCGGGGTATGGATAATATAGAGGTCACTAATCCCCAGGAATTGCCGAATTGTTTGATTGTAGAAGCCATAGATCAAAATATTAGCCAGGCTGATAGGGAGAATAAGCTGTTTCACCTGTATAATCGGCAAAAGGAAAATGGGGGATATTTGTTGCTGACAGCCGTGCAACATCCGAAAAACTGGCCGATTACTTTGCCGGATTTAAGGTCGCGTATGTTGGCCTCTATGGCCCTTGAAATTGGACCACCGGATGATGAATTACTGGCCGCTGTCATTGTAAAACAATTTATGGATCGGCAAATCAATGTTCCGATGGATGTGATTGCCTATCTTCTGTCCAGAATCGAAAGATCCTTTGAGGCGGCCCGTGATATTGTTCGAAAAATTGATAATTTATCGCTTTCCAGAAAACGAAAAATCACGATTCCTCTGATACGGGATTTGCTGGATTAGGCCGCATAGCGGGCGTAACAAAATATTATATTTGACATTACCCTTGGGATATTTCACCAATATGAAATACTTCGGCTCTATAATAATACGGATTTATTTGAGAATTTAAGGATAGTTATGTCCAAGATGAAAAAAGAAAATATATTTCCGTTCTATGATTTCCCTATGAATAAACGCTTGATAAACCGGGAGCTGTCCTGGCTGCGGTTTAATATGCGGGTGATGGAGGAATCGAATAATGAAGCTCACCCGTTATTGGAACGCTTGCGGTTTTTATCCATATCGGGGAGCAATTTGGATGAATTTTATATGGTTCGTGTCGCAGGGATCAGGGGACTGATTACAGCGGGCATTGAAAAAACCAGTAATGAGGGTTTAACACCTGTAGAGCAGCTTGATCAGATTAATGACCTTGCAAAAGACCTTATTTTAGAACAGCAAAGCTGCTGGGCCAGGCTCGTTGATGGTTTAAGGGCGGAAGGTATCGACCTTATTGATATCAATGAAATTACCGATCAGGATAGGGATTGGCTAGAGGCGTATTTTCTGGAACATGTTTTCCCAATTCTGACGCCGCTTGCCGTTGATCCGGCTCATCCATTTCCCTTCATTCCCAATCTTGGGTTTTCCATTGTGCTTGAACTGGAAAATAATGACAATGGTAATAAGCTGTTGGCTTTACTTCCGGTGCCAAGGCAGACGAAAAGATTTGTTCGTTTGCCGGGTGAAAAGGTAAGGTTTATTTCCGTTGAAAATTGCATTACGTTATTTCTGGACCTGTTGTTTCCCAATTATGCTATTAAGGCAGATGGTATTTTCCGGCTTATCCGGGATAGTGAGATGGAAGTGGATGAAGAGGCGGAAGATCTGGTCAGGGTGTTCGAAAGCGCCCTTAAGCGCCGGCGGCGCGGTCATGTAGTTCGGCTTGAGGTAAATTCGGAAATGCCAAAAAATCTTTTAAAAATGGTCAAAAGAGAATTGAAAATCACCAATAAAGAAATCATCAGCGTGAAGGGCGTATTGGGTATTGCCGAAGCGGATCAATTGATCGTTGATGGCTTTCCCGACCTAAAATTTAAATCACTGAACCCCCGTTTTCCCCAGCGTTTAAAAGAAAAAAACGGGGATTGTTTTGCGGCTATTCGTGAAAAGGATTTCATTGTTCATCATCCCTTTGAAAGTTTTGATGCGGTGATTATTTTTTTACGTCAGGCCGCGCAGGACCCTGATGTAGTGGCCATTAAGCAGACATTATACCGTACTAGTGAAGATTCTCCCATTGTAAGGGCGTTGATTGACGCTGCGGAGGCGGGGAAATCTGTCACAGCACTCGTGGAATTGAAGGCCAGATTTGATGAAGAGCGCAATATTAAGTGGGCCCGTGATATGGAGCGGGCAGGGGTTCAGGTTGTATATGGCTTCCTCGAATTAAAAACCCACGCGAAAATTTCGGTCATTATTCGCCGGGAGAATGAACATCTCAGAACATACGTTCATTTTGGTACGGGAAATTACCATCCTATTACGGCTAAAGTTTATACAGATCTGTCCTTCTTCACAGATGACGTGAAGTTAGGCCGTGATGCTGTTCATATCTTTAACTTTTTAACGGGTTACGCCAGGCCAAAAGAACTTGAAAAGGCGGTAATTTCGCCTTATGAAATTCGCAATAAACTGATTGAGATGATTGACCGTGAAATTGACTTTGCGCGCAAGGGAAAGCCGGCAAGCATTTGGGCCAAAATGAATGCCATTGTGGACCCTGTCATTATTGATAAATTATATGAGGCCTCTTGTTACGGCGTATCAATTGATTTGGTCGTACGGGGCATTTGTTGTCTGCGCCCCGGGGTAAAAGGCATGTCGGAAAACATTCGGGTAAAAAGCATCGTAGGGCGGTTTTTAGAACATGCCCGCATTACCTGTTTCGGGAATGGGCATTTGATGCCCTCTGATCATGCTTATGTCTATATTTCGTCTTCTGACTGGATGCCGCGAAATTTTGAACGGCGGGTTGAAGCTTTGGTGCCCATTGATAATCCGACCGTAAAGTCACAGGTTCTGGGGCAAATTATGGTGGCTAATTTGAAAGATAATGTACAAAGCTGGCACCTGCAGCCGGATCATTCATATCATCGGAAGATTGCCGAAGGTGCGACATTTTCGGCTCATGATTATTTTTTAGAAAACCCAAGCCTGTCCGGTATGGGAAAAGCAATCGAGGGTAAGGAATTCCCCTTACAATTAAGAGAGTAGAGATTTTTTGTGGGTAAATTTGCGGTTATTGACATTGGTTCAAATTCTGTACGTCTTGTGGTTTATGAAAGCCTGAAACGTGCGCCTTATGTGATTTTTAATGAGAAAATCCTGTGCGGTCTTGGTCGGGGATTGCATTATGGTGGCTTGATGCAGGATAGCGCGATGGATTCTGCCATTGGAAGCCTGAAACGATTTCACTTGATGCTTGATAAAATGTCTGTAAAAAACTTTCGGGTGGCGGCGACTTCAGCCGTACGGGAGGCGCAGAATGGACCCGAATTTATCAAGAGAATTAGCGCAGAATGCCATTTGGATGTTGCGGTTATCTCTGGTGAAGAGGAAGCACGTCTGTCGGGCCTTGGCGTGTTATGCGCCCTGCCTCATGCGCATGGGATCGTCGGTGATTTAGGCGGCGGCAGCCTTGAACTTGCCAAAATTTCTGATGGAAATGTGATGGAACAGGCCAGTTTTATGATTGGTCCCATGAAATATCAATCCCTGGACGGCAAAACCACATCTTCTCCCAAGAAAGATATTGATGAGGCGTTAACATCCCTTGATTGGGGCGCAGGGAACAGGAGTGAAAATTTCTACGCCGTGGGCGGCTCCTGGCGGGCGTTGGCAAAAATTCATATTATGGAACAGGGATATTTTTTGAATAATGTTCACCATTACATAATGAGCCGCGAAGAATGTCTTGAACTGACCGGGAAGCTATCAAAAATGCATTTTGCCGAGTTGACGCGCTATAGTGCATATGTGTCTTCACGGCGTCTGAAAGTCCTGTCCCTGTCGGCGTATATTTTGAATCGCCTGGTTAAGAAATTAGATTCCAGATGTGTTGTTATTTCGGGATATGGTCTTCGGGAAGGGCTCTTGTTTGAAGCGATGGATCATAATATTCGCTCTTTGGATCCCATGCTTGAGGCCTGCCACGATATTGCGGAAAAGAATGGCCGCTTTTCTGAACATGGCAAGCGCATTCAGCGCTGGATCGACCCGTTGTTTTTGGACGAGGATGTTGAGCTAAACCGTTTGAGATACGCGGCATCAATCTTAAGCGATGTGGGCTGGCGGGGACATCCGGAATATCGGCCGAAAAAAGTGTTGTATGAGATATTGTATGGCCGGTTATTGGGCGTGACCCATAGAGGCGCGGCCTTCATTGGCATGGCTCTTTATATCTGTTACGGGGGCGTTCCCGGCGGAAGTGAAACAGCAAGTGTTGAAACTTTATTGCAGCCCGGTGACATTGCGTATGCCAATAGGGTTGGGCTTGTCCTGCGATTGGTACAAAGGATTTCCGGCGGAACTGAAAAGGGTTTGAAATCGGCTTCCCTGACGGTTAAGGGCAGCATATTGGAGCTTAATGTGCTCAAGGAAGATGAAGCCATTATCAACGAAGTCGTCCTGAAGCGTTTTAGCAAAGTTGCACAGGAATTTAACTTAAAGGACAAGGTGAGAATTATTTAAGGTTGTTTTCCCTGATTCGTGAAATACAGGATCATGCCTTAATTTAAGGGAATTAAATTTATCTTGCTCTCTTTTATCGTAAAAGCCAGCTCCCCATGCTTAACAGCACGGGCCTGTTTGCCAAATATATCATATCGCCAGCCGGACATTGCCGGTATTTCCGCGTCATCACTTTCGGCCAGTTTTTCGAGGTCTTCCATAGAAGCAATGAGCTTTGGGGCGACATTTTCATCCTGACAGATCATTTTCAGGAGAACTTTCAATAGCTCCACTATAGGATCTGTATTTTGTGCAGGGGGACGTTTGTGGCTAATGACCGGCAGGCTTTCAGCGGGCAACGCGATAACTTCTTTGACCACAGCCAGGACGGCTGCACCATTCTTGCTTTGGCTGAATTGTGAGGAAAGGCCACGGATACTGCCCAGGGCATTGTCATGTTCAGGCCGGACAGCAGAAATTTCGAGGAGAACTTCATCTCTCATCACCCGGTTTCTTGGGATGTTCCGCCTTTGGGCTTCTGTTTCGCGCCATTCGGCGAGTTTTCGGGCAATGCCATTGAACAGACGATTGCTATTTCTGATCTTGAGCCTTTTCCAAGCATTTTCGGGCCGAATGACGAAAGTGTCCGGGTTGGTTAATTCAGCCACTTCTGAGTCGAGCCAATGGCTGCGATTGCTTTTTTCGAGTTGCCGGGACAGTTCTTTGTATATTTCACGCAAATGAGTGACATCCCCCAGGGCATAATCGATTTGGCGCTGTGTTAGCGGGCGGCGGGACCAGTCAGTGATACGGGTGCTTTTATCAAGTGTTGCGTTTGCGATGTTCATCACGAGCTTTTCATAACCAATACTGTCGCCGTAACCACACACCATGGCGGCCACTTGAGAATCAAAAAGGGGTCTTGGCACGATGCCTTTTTCATTGACGAATATTTCAATATCCTGCCGGGACGCGTGAAAAACCTTCAGGATTTTCTCGTTTTGCATAAGGTCGTAAAAAGGATCCAGATTTATGCCCGGGGCCAAGGTATCAATGGCATGATATTCTTCTTCATTTGCAACCTGTATCAGACATAATTTTGAATAATAGGTATTCGTTCTTAGAAATTCTGTATCAACGGTGATATATTCTGATTTTCCCAATCGCGCGCACATGGCGACTAATTGGTCGTTGGTGGTAATTACGCTCATAAATTCTCTACCTGACGTTTGTTATTGGCTCGATTGATAGGGCACCGCACAAAGAATAACTTGACAAGCGGGCAATAAAGCACAAAAACACCATGAATTACATATTAAAATTAGATGATTTACAATTAGAAGATTTGCCATGCACGAATATAGAACACATACATGTGATGCCCTTCGCGAGGAGAATGTCGGGGAAATCGTCTTACTTTCCGGCTGGATTCATCGGAAACGGGATCACGGCGGCTTGTTGTTCATTGACCTCAGGGACCATTATGGCCTGACGCAATGTGTGATTGATACGGATAATGTAAGCTTTAAAGTAGCAGAATCCCTAAGGGCAGAATCTGTCATTCGTCTGAAGGGTAAAGTTGTTTCCCGCAGCGCGGATACCATTAACAAAAATCTTCCAACGGGTCATGTGGAGTTATTTGTCGAGACATTGGATGTTCTCTCAACAGCCGCAGAGCTTCCTTTGCCGGTATTCGGTGAACAGGACTATCCTGAGGATATTCGGCTTAGCTATCGTTATCTGGATTTGCGCCGCGAGCGGCTTCACAAAAATATTGTGCTGCGATCTGATATTATTTCCAGCATGAGACGCCGTATGGTGGATCTTGGGTTTCGGGAGTATCAGACCCCTATATTGACAGCAAGCTCACCAGAGGGCGCACGTGATTTTCTGGTGCCCAGCCGGCTTCATCCTGGAAAATTTTATGCCTTGCCCCAGGCACCGCAACAATTCAAACAATTGTTGATGATTGCCGGCTTTGATCGTTATTTCCAGATTGCGCCATGTTTTCGGGACGAAGATGCCCGCGCGGATCGCTCACCGGGTGAATTTTATCAGCTCGATGTGGAAATGTCTTTCGTGACGCAGGAAGATGTTTTTTCAGCTATTGAACCGTTAATGGTTGGCTTGTTTGAGGAATTTACCACGAAAAAAGTCACGCAAACACCTTTCCCGCGTATTCCTTTTAAAGAAAGCATGCTCAAATACGGGAATGATAAACCAGATCTGAGAAACCCTGTTGAGATTTGTGATGTTACAGAGGTTTTCCGCGGGTCCGGGTTTGGTATTTTTGCAGGGGCCATTGAAAAAGGCTCTGTTGTTCGCGCCATTCCCGCGCCAGGGGCCGGCGGCACGAAGGCCCGTAGTTTCTTTGATAAAATGAATGACTGGGCGCGCTCGGAAGGCTTCGCAGGTTTGGGCTACATACGCTTTAAGGACGGCGAAGCATTGGGGCCAATTGCCAAAAATCTTGATGAGGATCGTTTGGCGGCTCTTAAGGAAATCGCTCATTTAAGTGAGGATGACGGCGTTTTCTTTGCCTGCGCAAAAGTTGAGGAGGCCGCGAGGCTTGCTGGATTCGCCCGGACAAAGGTTGGTACCGATTTGGACCTGATAAATGATGATGAGTTTAAATTCTGCTGGATTATTGATTTCCCCATGTATGAATATGATGACGTGGAAAAGAAACTGGATTTCAGCCATAATCCGTTTTCCATGCCGCAAGGGGGGATGGCGGCATTGGAAACAATGAAGCCTGAAGATATCCTGGGCTATCAATATGATATCGTATGTAACGGGATCGAGCTATCATCCGGGGCTATTCGAAATCACAAGCCGGAAATCATGTATAAGGCCTTTGAACTGGCGGGCTATGGCCCTGAAGTGGTTGAAGAACGTTTTTCAGGTATGCTCAACGCCCTGAAATATGGCGCGCCGCCCCATGGCGGCATTGCCCCCGGCGTTGACCGAATCGTGATGTTGCTGGCCAATGAGCCAAATATACGTGAGGTTATTATTTTCCCGATGAATCAAAAAGCGGAAGACCTTATGATGAAGGCGCCCGGTGAAGTTTCCAATAAACAGTTAAGGGAATTGCATTTGCGAACAGTGGTTCCTGATGCGGATAAGGCATCACAATAAAGACGCATATAACGGGAACAATAAAAAAGCATGAAAAGTAATTTCGTGCTTTTTTATATTCAAAGAATCAGTTTTGGCTAAATATATCGGTAGATTAGGCCGAATATATGAGTGCGTTTAGGCCAAATATATCAGTGCGCTTAAGCACGTATATCGACATTTTTTCCAACATCGGGACCCGTACCGGATTCGACTTCCTTGCGTTCAACTGTTGAATCGTCAGCGGACTTGGAAAGTGTTTCCCTTACAGAAGCCGTATTCTCCTGACTGCTGCCTCTATCAACCTGTACTTGACTGGATGTGCTACTTGTGGATGCTATATCAATCATTTTCTGATCCTTTTCTGTTTTCTACATCCTATAAGCTATAACATAGTTTTTAAGAAATCTTTAACTTTTGGTGAAAATTTTATCTAATGATCTACTGGTTATGGTTAATACTTCGATGTATGCTATAGGAGAAAAATAAAATGAAATTAATTGCGGAACGATCATGATCCAGAAATTTGTAAAAATTATTGCCTCACTCATTGCTTGCAGCATGTTAGCCTCTTGTGTCGGGGAACGCAGGGTCGATGGTGAAATGGCTTTTGATTCTGATTCATTGATGAATATGGCAGAGAGCTTTCTTCAAGCGGGGGATTATGGTAATGCCATGCGTTTATATCAAAGGGCGGCCAACGAAAACCCCAAACATATTTCTTCGCGTTTGGGGCTGGCCAAGACATACCAGGCCATTGGGGCCTCTGATGCGGCCATCAACTTTTATGATCAGGTATTGCGGCTTGATCCGAATAATATGGAGGCGCAAATGGGCAGCGGCCAAATGCTGATCACTCGGAATCGGCCGGAAGAGGCGATATCTTATCTGGCGGCGTTATCAAAACAGGACCCCAAGAATTATCGTATATATAATATGCTGGGCCTTGCCTATGACCTTAAGGGAGAGCAGGAAGAAGCTCAGATGAATTATGGCAAGGGCTTGGAACTTGCAGAGAATAATATTTCATTATTGAATAATCTGGCCTTGTCATTTGCGTTTGAAGGGCAGTATGCACCGGCTATTAAATTGCTGAGTAAAGCCATAAACCTTGATTATTCGGTTACAAAAGCGCAGGAAAACCTGGTTTTGGTTTATGTGTTATCGGGAGAGGAGGTAGCCGGCCGCAAAATTGGCGAATCTATTATGACCGAAGAGGAATTGACGAATAATATCCGCCATTACCAATGGGTAAGAAGTTTAAATGCCGGTCAGCGGGCGCAGGCCATTTTCCTCGATATTAGGATTTTTCCAAAAGAAGATAATATACCGCAAACGGGCATGGCAGAAATCACCGCGCCGCCCGTTATCAACGATCCTAAGAAACGTGCACTTATGGCATTGCTTGAACAGGAAAATTTGCCGGAAGATATGATGAAAGCCGCTGAGCCTGTGGATATACAAACCAGGTCACCGAAGTTGCCAACAGAAGTTAATCAGGAAGATAGTTATCAAGCGCCTCAAAAAATATATAGGCTACAACTTGCCGCATATCCAAATCCAAAAATAGCCAATAAGGGATGGGATAAAATCAAGAAGCGCAGCAAGGGCATTCTTGAGCCGTATGAACCATTGATTAAACTTGTGACGCTGGCCGATGGAAAGAATCTTTTTCGGCTTTTCGTAGGGGGGATTGAGGAAAGAACTATCGCAAAGACGGTGTGTCATGAACTTCGGGAAATCGCGATAGACTGCCTGGTGCTTAAGACGGCTCATGATTAAGCCGTAAAAGAATTGCGGCCGGAAAATTCTTCTTTCCAATCTTTGTGAACTGAAATATGTATGTCCTCCAGAGTGGTTTGTGAATAGGCTGAATCAAAATAAAGATCCCTTTTTAAATACTGTTTTTACAGGAAGAAACATGAGCAACCATAAAGTTTTTAGTGATAAAAGAAAAAATATTAAATATCCTGTGACGCAATGTTCTACTATGGCTGACTTGCGCGAAGAGATTGATCAGTTGGATCGCAAGCTTGTTGAACTATTGAGTATTCGGCAAGGCTATATGGAACAGGCAGCTCATATCAAGCAAGACAAAAACCTTGTCCGGGATGAAGCGCGTATTGAGGATGTCGTGTCCAAGGTCATATCTCATGCCAGGAAAGTTGGGGCTCATCCAGCACTGGTGGAAAAATTATTTCGAGACATGATCGAATGGTGCATTACTTATGAGATGGGTGTGTTTGACTCCAGAAAGCCATGACGGAACACCGAAGGCCGGGTTCTTTTGATTTATGGTGACGTTGGGGCCTTCATCCGATGCGCCGCATCGCTTTTCAATCCCCGCCTTGCCATAATAATTCCGGTCAAATTAAGCCAAATAGGCCTGATATTGCTCTAGGTTGTAAATTGATAAATACGCGGTTTTTTGCAGGATATTTTATGAAAAGCCTTAACGGTTTTGTGGGGCATGAACTGTATATTGATTTCAGAAAAAATATCTCCTATTCCCATGAATAAAATATAGGCCATAAATGGTATGAAGGCCAATCCGGTTAAATGTAACAATATATCCATAAAATCTCTCCTTGTTCTTAATTTGTTCTACATATAGCCAAGACGGAAGTCAAGAACATAATAGAACAAAAAGAGAATATTTTGTTCTGGAGTTTTATTTTCCTGTAAATTTAGGGGGCCTTTTTTGACGAAATGCCGTAATGCCTTCCATGAAATCATCTGAATGGGCGGCTTTTTGCTGTGCGATTGCCTCAGCCTCGAGTTGTTCGGTCAATGTGTTTTGTTCAGAGGAATCCAGTAATTTACGAATCTCAATAAGAGATCTGGTTGGCATCGAGGCCATTTTTTTGGCAAGAAGCATGGCCTCAATAGGTAAAACTTCTTTGTCAACGACTTTTGAAATCAGGCCATAATCGTGCGCTATTTCGGCAGAAATAGAGTCGCCGAGCATCATAAGCCGGGTGGCTCTTGCCCGTCCGATAAGGCGCGGTAGAAAATATGTACTGCCCGCATCAGGGACAAGAGCAATATTGATAAAAGCCTGTGTGAAATAAGCTTGTTTTTCTGCAATGACAATATCACAAGCGCAAATCAGGCTCATACCTGCCCCGGCAACGGCGCCGTTCACGGCGGCAATCGTCGGAATGGGGAGTTCTTTTAGCCGTTGGATAAGTGGATTATAATTCTGCCTAAGGCGTTCTCCAAGATTGGGCGGGACATCATCCGTTTGTTCCTTAAGATCTGCTCCTGCGCAAAAGCCCTTTCCCTCTGCTTTTATAAGGAGGGCGCGCACATGATTCTCCTGGTTGGAAAGTTCAGACAATAAGCTTTGAAAGTCATCAAAAAACTGACTGTTCATGGCATTCATGGCTTCCGGGCGTGATAAAGTCAGAACGGCGACTGTATCATCATACTCCAGTTTCATGGTTTCGCGTAATAGGCGCGCCGTTGAAAAAGTCATGGGCCTCTCCTTATTGTTGGGAAAGGCCCAGTTTAAATACAAACGGTCGTTTGTAAAGGGTAATGGCTTGGCACGCCGGTTATGGTTGCGAAATATCAGGCAATCTTATAGACATTGGCTTGAGTGTCATCTTCTGTTGTGACCATATTTTTGCCATTTGCTTTCGACTTGTAAAGGGCCGCGTCTGCACGTTCAATAAATTCATTGCGATGTTCATTTAAGCGGTATTTTGCGACGCCGAAAGAACAGGTAATTTTGCCGATACTTTCACCGGTGCTTTTACGTTTCATACTTCGTTGAGAAATTGAAACACGAATGGTATCTGCCGTCTTCCGAGCATTTTCCAACGACATATTTGGCAGAAGTATGGCAAATTCTTCGCCGCCATAACGGGCCGTTGTTCCGATCTCGCCAACACGCGTTTTCATGGAATGTGCCACAGCTTTTAAGACCTGATCCCCGACATGGTGGCCCCAGGTATCGTTAAAATTCTTAAAATTGTCGATATCGCAGATAATCAGACACATATCACTGGCATCGGCGATAGCCTGTTTGGTGTTTGCGGCTAAATTTTCCTCAAATGATTTGCGGTTCCCTATGTTGGTCAGCATATCTGTCAGGCTCTCCTGCCGAACAGCTTCAAGGGCGACCTGAAGTTTTTGGACAGTCTTTGAGGATTCCTGCAGTTTCTGTTGAGCAAAATTACTACTATTTTCCATTTCTTTTGTATTTGTCACAAGATCAGAAATTATGCTTTTAAGTTCGGTGCCGCCCGGAATATTATCCATACCACGTAGTCCGTCATTTAATGTCGCACTATATTTGGCCGTACCCTTATTCATTTCGCGCAGAGCTTTGGTAATTGTGGTAAGCTCAGTCTGTATCCCGCGACCAGTCTTCGTGACGGCTGTTTGTTCCTGATCATTGGAAAAAAAACGGGCATAAATATTTTTGCTGACTTTAGAGGTGAATGGGTTGTTTTTCTTAATCATCTCATCAATGGTTTTATTCAGTGTCAGATTTTCTTCACTGACATATTGATACCAGACCAGGTAATTTGATGGTGATGGTATGACGTTATGAATAGACATAAGGTCCAGCGCCTTATCTGAGGTTTCCCTTATATATTCCGCATCCATTTTGTTTTTTAGGTATGACATTATTCTCATTTGCCTCAAGTTATTTTTATATTTTTCATTTAAAAGGTAAGGACATATTTGTCCCCCCGTTTATGGAAGTTATGATAGCAATATTATACTAATGAATAGCTAAAGAGAGTGGTTAAGATTTACTTAAGAGGGGGGTGTTCGGGTTATTTTTCCTTGGACTCATAGCGCAGCAGAAAAGCCGGTGTATGGTCGCCCAATCCCACGACGGGCTCGGATTTTTGATGCCGGTTGGAAGGGGTTTTGTTCTTTTGTTTATTTTCGCTATTCGGCTTATTTTCGTTATTCGGTTTATTTTCGTTATTCTGGGGCTGTGCTATTTTTTCTGTTGGTACTGGCACTGCTTTATCGGAATTATCAGGCTTAATTTTCGAGGGCGTGTTTTTTTTGGTCGCTTGCTTTGGTCGCTCAGCTTCCTGACCGGGCAATTTATGAAGCGGGATTTCTTTACCAAGAAACTTCTGCAAAAACCCTAAATTTTTCTTTTCTAAAGGGCCCGCCAGGGTGAAAGAGCTGCCCTCGCGACCGGCGCGGCCTGTGCGTCCGATACGATGAACATAATCTTCGGGGTTATTGGGGATTTCAAAATTGAAGACATGGCTGACATCGGGAATATCAAGTCCGCGCGCGGCCACATCACTGGCGACCAGAAGCTGAATTTCATCATTTTTAAATTTAGCGAGCGTTTCTGTTCGTATGGATTGGGCCATATCGCCGTGTAATTCACCGACGCTATAGCCATGAACAGCTAAAGATTTCGCGAGGACCTTTACAACAGATTTCCGGTTGCAGAAAATAATGGCATTTTTTATTTTTTCCGCTTTTAACAGCTGCCGTAGCGCGGCCCGTTTTTCCTTCTCACGTCCCTGAACCATACAAAGACGCTGCGTTATTGTCAGGGCAGTTGACGCCGGGGCCGATACCTCGATTTCTTTGGGGTCTTTCAGGAATTTATCTGTCAGGCGTTTGATTTCTTTTGGCATGGTTGCTGAAAAGAAAAGGGATTGAATTTTTTGAGGCATCGCCTGGCAAATTCTTTCCACATCGGGGATGAAGCCCATGTCCAGCATACGGTCGGCTTCGTCGACAACGAGGATTTCAACGCCGTTGAGCATAACCTTGCCGCGCTGCATATGATCCATTAACCGCCCTGGAGTCGCAATAAGAACGTCCACGCCGCGATCCAGTTTTTGCTCCTGATCTTTAAAGGCAACGCCGCCGATAAGCAAGGCCATGCTGAGTTTTGATTTCTCACCGTATTTTTCGAAACTTTCAGATACCTGCGTTGCCAGTTCGCGGGTAGGCTCGAGGATCAGGGACCTGGGCATTCTGGCCCTTGCGCGGCCTTGCGAAAGGATATCTATCATGGGCAGGGTAAAGGAGGCTGTCTTTCCGGTTCCTGTCTGGGCGATGCCAAGAATATCACGGCCTTGAAGGATGCTCGGGATGGCCTTCGCCTGAATGGGCGTGGGTTTTGTATAGCCGGATTCCTCGACCACAGATAACAAGTCTTCGCTTAGTCCTAAAAAATCAAAACCCATAAGGTATTTTACCGCTTCCCTAAAAAAATAAATAACGTGCGCTGCACAATAAGCAAAATGATAAAGATGTCAATCTTTGACAGGTTTTGCTATAGTTTTCAATAGGGAAAATGAGCAGAACTTTAGGGTATATTATGCGTGAAAATCTGGTTCTTGTGCCGGGGTTATTATGTCATCATGATTTATGGCGTGATCAGATTTGCGCATTTGAAGAAGATTTTAACCTGATAATTTTCGATCATACCCGGCAGGATAATTTACCAGACATGGTTTGTGATTTTCTGACGGATGCGCCGGAAACGTTTAATTTGGCGGGTCTGTCCATGGGCGGCTATATCGCTTTTGAGATTATGCGGCAAGCGGCGATTAGGGTGAAGAAGCTTATCCTGCTAGGCACGAATGCAAGGGCGGATCGCTTGTCACAAGTTCAAATGCGTGAAGCTCTGATCACGCGCGCCGGAGAGGAAGATATTCGCAGCATAGCAGAGGAATTAACCGAATATCTTATTCATCCGTCTCGTTTGAAAGACGCGGATTTATGCGAGAGGATATTGGATATGGCATCGGACGTGGGGGCAGAGGGATTTAAAAGGCAGCAACATGCCTTGATCCAAAGACCGGATTCCCGGGAACTATTATCCGGCTTTACCTGTCCCGCACTCATCATTTGCGGCGAAGAAGACATACTCACGCCGCCCAAAGTCCATGAGGAAATGGTCAATCTCATTGCCGGATCACATTATCACCCTATTGCAAATTGCGGGCACCTTAGCAGTATGGAATGCCCGGAAGAGGTGAATGAATTGATGAGAAAGTTTCTGGAATCTTGAGGCGATTGGTACGCGCGCCTATTTATATTTCACAGAATTATGGTTATATTTCACAGAATTATGGTTATTTTTTACAAAATTACGGTTATTTTTTACAAACTTTCGGTGCGATCAAAAAGATAGTGGGTCAAAGCGGCTGTGGTTTAATGCGCCAAGTGACCTCAAAGTCCATGCCAAGGGGCAGGGGTATGATACTTTGATCCCCGACTTTTAAGGGCAGGACATCCTCGGGCCTTTTTTCCAGTGTGAAGGTCTCTTTAGATTCCGGCAGACCGTAAAAATCCTGCCCGATGGTGCAGAGAAATTTTTTAAAGATCATTTGTCCGGCCTGGCTGCCCAGATCCACGCCGGCCATCTCGAAAGCCTGCGCGTAAAGCTGAGGGGCGATACGCCCGGTATAGCACCCTGCCGCGCAGCCACATGCCGTCATTTTTTTTGTATGCGGCGCGCTGTCAGTACCAGCAAAAAACTTTGTATTATTGGCGGCGGTGGACGCCTCTCTGAGTGCCGCGCGGTCTTCATGGTATTTCACCAGAGGCAGGCAATAGAGATGGTATTTAAGGCCCTTGAGCAGATTGCCAACTGTGTAGATTAAATGTTGCGGCGTAATATTGGCTTTGACATGGGCCGGGGCGGTTTGGATAAAATCCACAGCGACTTTTGTCGTTAAATGTTCGCCGACAACCCGTAATTCGGGAAAACTCTCGATGAGACGCGGCATGCGCTGCTGGTAAAAGATCGTTTCGGCATTTTCGCCGCGATCAAAGTAACGCTCAGGCTCCAGTCCGTGTTCCTCGCCGTGGACACAGAGCGTAACGCCGGCTTCCTGCATGGCTTGGAAAACACCATTTTTCATGTATATATCAAGCGGCGCGCCTGATTCGGCCCCGGTTGTGCCGTGCGGCGGGTAATATTTACAGGCCTTTAAAATGCCGGCGGCGGCGCCTTTTTCAATCATGTCCGGGGTTGTGTCTTTTGTAAGGTAAAGCGGGACAATCACCTCTTTGAACGTTCCGCCAGAAGCGGTAAGGATTTCAGCACGATATTGCTCGATGCTTTTATAACGGGTATCTTCTTCTGCTTCAAATATCTTTCCAACCGGGGGCGCGGTATTGGGCATCGCCAAGGCCCCTGCGCAATTCATATGTACATGGTCCTTTACGGTGGCCTGCAAAGTCTCATCTTGGCGGAAATGGGTATGCAGATCATACCAATGCGGCAGGCTGAATTCTGTTGCCATTAGAAACGTCTTTCTATTCTAAAAAATATGTTGTTATGAATCGCGTTATTTGATTTTTAGTCGAAAATACATCAGAAAACCAGTCTGACTATGCGAAATATAATTTTGAGTATGGCAGGCTTGTCATGGGCCGGCGAATTTAACGGCTTCGCCATTCTTGACAATGCCGCTACAGCTATTGCCGCCGAGCTGATAGGAAAGCTCGGTAGGATGGTTTATATCCCAGATCGCAAAATCAGCCTTTTTGCCAACCTCTAAAGTTCCTCTGTCGTTTAGCCCGAGTGCCTTTGCCCCATTACGGGTCACGCCGATGAGAGATTCTTCAGGGGTTAATTGAAATAAATTCGAGGCCATATTGACCATTAAGCCCAAGGATAAAACCGGCGAGGAACCCGGATTGCTGTCGCTGGCAATTGCCATGGGAACCTTATAGTCCCGCAATAAATCAACGGGAGGAATATGATCATGCCGCAGCGTATAAAAGGCCCCCGGCAATAATACCGCAACGGTGCCGGCCAGCGCCATTGCCTTGACCCCGTCCTCATCAAGCCATTCCAGATGGTCTGCTGACAAGGCGCCATATCTTGCGGCAAGCTTTGCGCCCCCATTGTTGCTTAACTGTTCGGCATGAAGCTTTATGTTAAGGCCCAATTGCTGAGATCTTTTCAAAAGCCGTTCAATCTGATCCAGGGAAAAGGCAGAATTTTCGCAGGAAGCGTCCACCGCATCCGCGAGATTTTCAGCCACAACCGCATCCAGCATATCTCCTGTCACATAATCCATATAGCCGCCTGCATCACCGTGAAATTCCGGCGGCACCACATGCGCGCCTAGGAAAGTGGTGACAACGTCAATCGAGGAATTTTTGCCGATACTTCGTGCCACGCGGAGCATTTTAAGCTCATTGCCCAGATCAAGGCCGTGGCCGGATTTGATTTCCACTGTGGTGACACCGCCTTTTTGCAGATGCTGCAGGCGTTTCTCGGCGGAAGATTTAAGCGACTGTTCATCGGCGGCCCTTGTGGCATGAACGGCGGTGATTATGCCGTCGTCTTTCCGGGCTGTTTTTCCGTAGCCTGTCCCTTGCCGGTATTTTTCGAATTCTGCGATTCGGTTGCCCCTGTAAATGTTGCCCCCGTAAATAAGGTGAGTATGACAGTCAATTAACCCCGGAGTCATATAGTGACCGTCGCAGGAAATAATTTCAACATCATTGGTCAAGTCAGGAAGGTCATCGGCTTTGCCAACCCAATCAATTTTGCCCTTTCGGGCGATGATTGCGCCATTTTTAATCATACCATATGGGGTCTGATTTTCTGACAGGGTCAGGAGGGTGACATCAGTCCAGACTTTGGTGTTACTCTTATGTGATGATGGCATGCCGGTGCCTTATGTCTTGTTGAATTATGTCTTGTTGAATTTCAGGCCATAGTATATTTAACGGAAACTCATCTGATCCAATCATCCCAATCATCCCAATCATCATGTCATAATATTCAAACTTTATTTATAGATATAGTCCCGTGTGAGAGGAACAGTATCAACCTTTTTGGCCAATTGAATTTGAAACACCACATGACCCAAATTGCGGAACGCACATTCGGCGGTCGACAGATAAAAATCCCACATACGGAAGAATTTTTCGTCATATAAGTCAACGATGGCCTTTTCATGCGCATATGTCCGCCGCCGCCATTCCTGCAAGGTTTTCGCATAATGAAGCCGCCAGACCTCCAGGTCGGTGATATATAGACCGGCTTTTTCAATGATCGGTGTGATTTCAGAAAGGCTTGGCGCATAACCGCCTGGAAAGATGTATTTTATGGTCCAGGGATCGGTCGAACCCGGCCCATCGGCCCGGCCAATGGTATGTATCAAGGCCACACCGTCATCTTTCAGGCTGTCATATATTTTTTCAAAATAGGTTTGATATTGCCGCCGTCCCACATGTTCAAACATGCCAACGGATACGATGCGGTCAAATTTTTGGGTTACGTTGCGATAATCCTGAAAATTGATCTGAACCTTATCATCGACCTTATGATCTTTTATCCGCTGATTGGCAAGATCATGTTGTTCCTGACTGAGGGTGACCCCTGTTACCGATGCGCCGGACAGTTTATTTAGATGCAATGCCAGGCCGCCCCAGCCACAGCCGATGTCGAGAACGTCATGATGTTCTTCCAGCAGCAGTTTGGCGGCAATGATATTTTTTTTGTTTTCCTGTGCCTGTTCCAACGTGTCCTCATCCGAGCGGAAATAGGCACAGCTATATTGACGGTCCAGATCAAGAAACAGGTCATAAAGATCGCCGGACAGATCATAATGATGGGCCACATTCTTTTGAGACCGTCCCACGGGGTTAATCTGTGCCAGCCAGCTTTTAAATCGACTGTAGGGGTCGCCGCCCGTGAAATGCATGACATTATCTGGTCGCCATTCCATATTTTTTGTAATCAGAAACAGAAAATCAAAAATATTTTTACCGCCTTCAATGGTCAGCGTACCGTCCATATAAGCTTCGCCCGCTTTCAGGTCCGGCTTAAGGAACAGTTTGAATGGCAGTAGAGTGTCATGGAAGCGAATGGTCACTTCGGGTTCTGTCGTTCCGATAAATGTATGCTGCTTGCCCGAAGCATCAATGACATGTAACGTACCCTCGCGGATGAGTTTTTTAAGAAAAAAGGCTAGTAAAAACATATGGGATCCCCGTTATGATTTGCGCGATCATGGCATTTTGTCGTATGCTGCGCAAGATTAAATTTCAGGATTAATGCCCGGCATGAAAAGTGAAGAAAGAAGCGCGAAATGACAATGATTTTTGCAGTGGCGGCCGGCGGTGCCTTGGGATCAGTGGCACGATTTCTGGTCGGAAAAATGATGCTTCGGCTCATGGGGCCGGGGTTCCCCTGGGGGACGCTTACCGTTAATATCATTGGCTCTTTTATCATTGGTGTGGTTGTGGCATTGCTGGCAAGTCGATATAATTTAAGTCACACATGGCAGGGTTTTCTGGTTATTGGCGTGCTTGGCGGCTTTACCACTTTTTCGGCTTTTACGTTGGAACTGGGACTGATGCTTGAACGGCATGATTTTGTCAATACGGCCTTTTATGCCATGGGGTCACTAACCTTAGGCATCGGGGCCTTATTCATGGGTCTTTACGCGGGACGTTATTTGGCTTAGATAGGGAGCCAAAGGTCACATGTTCTGTTAGGAAAAAAAGTATGTCTGGCGTAAGTCACCATAAAGTTCAGTCGTTTGAAAAGGACTGGCGTATTGATAAGTGGTTCAAAGTTAATTTCCCGAATTTGGGTTTTGGGCGATTGTCAAAATTGATGCGTACCGGACAGGTGCGGGCCAATGGCAAAAGAATAAAGCCAGGATTCAGAGTTGAGGAAGGCATGGAAATTCGCGTGCCGCCCATTGGGGAAAACCCTAATGAGGGCAAGAGAAACGGCACCAAAGACAGCAAAAAAGGCCACAGCCTTGATGATAAGCGTTATATCAGGGATATGGTGATTTATGAGGATAACAGCGTTATTATCCTGAATAAGCTGCCCGGCCTTGCGGTGCAGGGCGGCACCAATATCACCCGTCATGTTGATGGACTTTTGGATTGCCTTCAGGGCGATAATCCGGAGCGGCCAAAACTTGTCCACAGGCTTGATAAGGATACCAGCGGTGTATTGGTCATCGCCAAAAGCAGCCCGGCGGCAAAAAGCCTGACGGAATCCTTTCGCAACCGGAAAACCAACAAGATATACTGGGCTCTGGTTGTTGGACGGCCAGAGCGTACAGAAGGCACCGTCAACGCCCCTTTGGATAAAGAGCCAGGGACACGCGGCGAGCGGATGATGGTCGCGGACAAGGGAAAAAAGGCCGTGACCGATTTTTATGTCATGGATAGTGCCCTGCGTTCGACAAGTTGGCTGGCCTTTAAACCGGTGACGGGGCGTACCCATCAAATCAGGGTTCATGCCACCGTTTTGGAATGTCCTATTGTGGGCGATGGAAAATACGGGGGAAAAGACGCTTTCCTTGATGGGGCGGTCAGTAAAAAATTACATCTTCACGCGCGCAGTATCGAGATTGATCACCCGGACGGCGGGATATTTTCTGTGACCGCAGACTTGCCGCGCCATATGAAAGAAAGCTGGGACATGTTCGGTTTTGACAAAAATGACAAGAGCAACCCATTTGAAATGGCAGATTAGGTAAAATGGCAGATTAGGCGGGAAATATTTGGAAAAATAATGAAATTAATCGTTTTTGATTGTGATGGAACACTTGTTGATGGTCAGCATTTGATCCTTGATGCCATGCAGGTCGCTTGTTTGACGTGTCAGGTGTCCTATCCCGGTGATGCGGCTGTGCGGCAGATTGTCGGCCTTTCTCTTTTGGAAGCTATTGAAATTTGTCATCCGCGCGAAAATCAGAAAACACATCTTGCCTTGAAAGATGCCTTCATCAGCCGTTTTCAGGAATTGCGCCAGCGGGAAGAGGATGAAGAGCCTCTCTATGACGGGACGAGGGACATGATAGAAAGCCTGTATGATGAGGGGTTTACGCTTGGGATTGCAACGGGAAAATCAAGGCGGGGCTTGATCAGTAGCTTGAATAATCATGGTTTGAGCGATTACTTCATGACCCTCAATGCCGGTGATGACGGGCCGGGGAAACCGCATCCCTCGATGCTGATAAACGCGATGAATGAGGTGGGCGCGAAGCCTGAAAATACGGCGATGATCGGGGACACCACATATGATATTCATATGGCCCTTGCGGCCAATGTCTCTGCCATTGGGGTATCATGGGGCTATCACGATCGTAGCAGACTCCTTGAGGCGGGCGCGCATCATATGCTGGATCATATTTCACAAATCAGGCAGGTTATTAATGAAACGATTTTATAAAGCGGCCGCGGTGGTGGCCCATGACCAGGGTTTTCTTGTTGAGCTTGACGGCAAAGAGATCAAAACACCGAAAAAAAGGCCTAACCTTAGCCCGCGCAAAGAATTGGCAGAGGCCATATGCGCAGAATGGAATGATCAGAGCGATAAAGTTGATCCTGCGGGCATGTTAATGGCAAAGCTTCAGAATACGGCCATTGACCGGGTTCATACCCGCCGGGATGACGTGATTACCGAATTGGTAAAATATGCCGGCACAGATCTGCTCTGCTACCGCGCCAAATTTCCCGAAGATCTGGTACAGCACCAGACAGATGTCTGGCAACCTTTATTGGACTGGGTCCGTGATACGCATGATATAACGCTTATTGTCACCACGGGGATATTGCATGTCCAGCAAGATGCGGGGGCGCTCGAAAAGCTTGATGTTTTTCTCGGCGGGCTGGACAGTTTCCATCTTGCGGCTTTTTACAATATCACGACTCTTTGTGGTTCTGTCTCCATTGCTTTGAATGTCCTTGGCGGCAATGTTTCAGCAGAGCAGGCATGGGATGCCGCCCAACTGGATGAAAATTATCAGATCACGCAATGGGGCAGTGATGACGAAGCAATATTCCGGCAGGAAAATATGAAGAAAGAGCTGAACTCAGCCATAGATTTCCTGGCATTGCTATAGCTTATTCAGGTGTATTTTTTGGTTGGGCCAGGGTTTCTTTTGGGCCAGGTTTTTTGGGTTAGGCCAGGTTTTTTGGGTTAGGCTAGGTTTTTTATATTTAATTTTTGATATATATAACCAAGGCCAATCAATGCGCCGCCAAGCCCGATAAAGGATAAGGCGCGGGATATGCCCTCTAGCTGGTTCATATCTACGAGGAATACTTTCAGAACCACAATGCCAAGTACGGCAAGCCCGGCCTGCCGGATTTTTGCCTGTTCAAGTTTTAAGCCTGATATCAGCAGCACAACCGCATAAATGAGCCATACCAGGGAATAGCTATACCATTCCCAATCAGAAGAAGAGGTCGTGCCATAGGGGTGGAAATAATTATACACCTCAGCCGTTGACCAGTACCAGATCAGCAGAAAGGCCATTGTGCCATAGATTTTGATGCTGCGGGATTTTTGCGCCATATGGGCGATATAGGCCTTCAGGCCGTACAATACGCCGGGGATGAAAAATTGCAGGAGCTGGAGGTTGAGGATTGGCGTCGCGCTCATTGTTGATCCAAAAAAGACGTTGTTCAGTATTGCGCCGCCGGTAATGAGACCAAAAATTGACACCATCGTCATCACCCGCCGCACGCGGCCTAAGAGCCGGTCTTTATTCTTTACCTCATACCAGAATAGAATCGTGGTCGCCGCGCCCCAATTCACCACTTGCAAGGCCGCTTCAAGTCCGGTTGGATAGGACAGTAAACTGCCGCCTCTGCCAAAGAGGACACGTATTTCAAGGGAGACAAAGGCGATGGCGAGAAAGATGGCCCCGGCCTTTAAGACGGACATTAGCCTATCTTCTATTTCATCAGTTTTAAAAATATGGGCGGCATAAGCAAAAAATACCGCTGTCAGGCCATAGCCATAAAATAACCAGTTAATCAGGGGCAGGGGCTGTCCATAATAGCCATAATCAAATATTGAACTGTTAAGGAAGAGCCGCACGAGTACAATGCCGGCTAAAACTAAGGCCAAACGGCGCAGCCCCTTGACCAAAGTCATGCGCCAGATATGGGCGAGGGCAACGATTTGCAGCGCAAGGGCAAAACTGAGCCACGCATCGCGCAAGACCATGGCGACCCCAAGGGAAATCATGGTGGTGGCCCCTGCGGCATAGGCGGCGATGGGCGTGATATTATTTTCTTTATCTTCTGCAATGAGCCGATTGACAGCAACGACCAAAAGCATGGCTAAAATAAGTGCCACAAAGGCAAAGGACAGACTGGTTCCCCAATCCGCCACCCGCCAATAGGTAATGATCAACATCGCCGTCGGGATGATATTTCCCATGGATGCCCACATATTTTTTCGCATTAAATGAGGCAGGCGCCAGAAAATCACCGCCGCTAATATGCCTGTAAAAATAATGACCGAGGTGAGGAATTTATCAAGGCCAGGCGGGCTTGTGGGCGCCCAGGCGGTATTGAGTTGATCAAAGGCGGGCAGGCTGTTTTTAAATTCCATCAAATCCGGCACATGCCAGGTGGCGAAGAGAAATAAGACACCAAATATGGCCATCACGCCGCCTGTATCATTGGCGGGGGACTTATGGACGGCGTAGGCCTGTGCCAATATACCAATGGTGATCAGCATCAGCCCCACGGCGTTATAATGGTCAAGCCGGACGATACTGACCAGCAGGATGATCACGGCAATCATGACCAGATCGGATACGAAGGTAATACCGTTTCTGCTGATCATGCCCTTATAGGTTTTGTCGCTTAGCCTTTCCGGGCTGGCCCCACTCAATAAAATACTGTTCAGGGTGCCAAGCAGAAGTAAATAAAGTCCGATTGGGGTGCCATCACCCATGGACCAATTGGTGGGAATCCAGATGATCACCCACAATAAGGCCAGAACCAAAGTGCTCGTTGCCACATCAATCCATAATTTTTGACGGGACACCCAAAGGCTCGCGGCGATGATGACCAGTAAATAAGGAAAAAGTCCCCAGGCATTTGACGATCCGGTCTGAACCAGAAGCGGCACGATGATGCCGCCAATCAGCCCAAGGTAGGCAAAGAATTTACCTTGATAAAAGGCTATAGCTGACGCTGTGAAAGACAATAGGGCAAGGCCGGAAAAAGCCACAAGTGCCGGTAAAAGCTCGTATAACGCATAGGAGGCGTATATGGCCGCAAAGGCAGAAAATAATCCGGCGGCTGAAATGGCGCTGGGCAGATAATCAGGCGCGCCTTCCAGCCATTCAAGTTTGGCGCGGCGTTGACGCAGAATTTCACCGCCAATGGTTAGGGCTATGCCCATGATAAACCCGAGACTGACCCGAACGCCAGGGCTTAATATACCGGCATCAATTGAATATTTTACCAAAAACCCGCCGCCAAGCGCGATAGCTAAGCCCCCGACCCATACCATCCAGCGGGAGGACAGGTTTTCTTCAAATCTTTTTAAGGACTCACCCTTTTGGATTATTTGGGCTGGCGCAACAGGGCCGGACTTGGCTGGGGCAGCTTTACGCGGAGATGAGGCTAAGGGCTCTTTTTTGGGTTCGATGACAACGGATTTCTTTTTGACTGTCTCTGCTCTGGTGTTTGTTTCCGGCTTTATGGATTCCGTTTGTTTCTGTGGCCCGGCTGTATCGCCGGATTGCCGTATATATTTGGCCAAATCGGCTTCAAGATCATCTAGTTTTAACTGAAGTTCGTTGATGGTCTGTTCAAGCCCATATTGTTTGCGATATAGCCAGAAAAATAAAGCACCAATTATAAAAAACCAGAGATATCCCATTTTGTTATGTCCTGTTAAAATTTTATCTTACTGAGTATCAGGTAAGGCAGGCTGATTATCAGGTAAAGCAGGTTTTTCTTATCAGAGGTATATTAAGTCAATTTCGATGAATACACAATATGGGCTCATTTTTATAGAATATTCTCTTGACGCCATCAATTTCCTCTATATGTTCGGCGGCGGGCTATCCCTCCCCAACGGGGGACGCCTATTCTGCAAGGAGTAGGAGATAAAATGAAACCTTTACAGAAACCAGCGAACCCGCTGTTTTCGTCAGGACCGTGCACGAAACGCCCGGGCTGGACGATAAAAAATTTGGAAAACGCGCCCCTGGGCCGTTCTCATCGTGCCAAAATTGGCAAATCCCGACTTAAGCAAGCTATTGACCTTACGGCATCCATCCTTGGGTTGCCCGAAGGGTACCGCGTGGGCATTGTGCCCGGCTCTGATACCGGTGCTGTCGAAATGGCCTTATGGTCTATGCTTGGTGCTCGCGGCGTTGACATGCTGGCGTGGGAAAGCTTTGGTGCTGGCTGGATCACAGATGTGGCCAAGCAATTAAAATTGAATGATATTCGCACGTTGACTGCGGATTATGGCGATTTGCCTGATTTGAAAAAAGTTGATCCGGCACGTGATGTTGTTTTTACCTGGAACGGCACGACCTCGGGCGTGAAGGTGCCCAATGCGGACTGGATCAGTGATGATCGTGCGGGCCTGACTATTTGTGATGCGACCTCCGCAGCATTCGCCATGGATTTGTCATGGGAAAAACTGGATGTCACGACTTTCTCGTGGCAGAAAGTCTTGGGCGGCGAAGCGGCTCACGGCGTTATTATCCTTAGTCCGCGCGCAGTAGAACGTCTTGAAAGCTATACACCGCCGTGGCCATTGCCGAAAATTTTCCGGCTGACCAAGGGTGGAAAGCTGATCGAAGGTATCTTTTCGGGCGCGACCATCAATACACCGTCTATGCTCTGCGTCGAAGATTATCTGGATGCGCTTGACTGGGCGACAAGCATTGGTGGACTGAGCGGCCTGATCGCGAAATCGGAAGATAATCTGGCGGTTTTGCAGCGTTGGGTCGCGCGGACCGATTGGGTGGAATTCCTTGCCAATGATGCGGAAAATCTGTCAAATACTTCTGTCTGTTTTAAAATTGTCGCGCCATGGTTTTCCAGTATGGAGCCTGCAAAGCAGGCATCGGTTGCCAAAGAAATCGCAACTTTGCTGGAGGCTGAAGAGGCCGCGTTTGATATCGGGGCATATCGTGATGCCCCTGCGGGCCTTCGTATATGGGCCGGATCGACGGTTGAGGCTTCGGATCTTGAGGCATTATTGCCATGGCTCGATTGGGCTTATGAGCAAGTAGAAGCCTCAAACGCACAATAATTCAGCGCGTAATAATTCAATTTTTTATATGAAGGCACCTGAAAATGGTAAAGATATTAATATCTGACAAATTGAGCCCGCTTGCGAAGGAAATTTTTGAAAATCGCGGCATCGAAGTAGACCAGATCGTTGGTCTGTCCCCTGAACAGCTGATCGAAATCATCCCGCATTACGATGGTCTTGCGATCCGGTCTGCCACTAAGGTAACCAAGGCGATTCTGGCGGCGGCAACGAACCTCAAAGTCGTAGGCCGGGCAGGGATCGGTGTGGATAACGTCGATATTCCATCTGCGACAAATAAAGGCATTGTGGTGATGAATACACCGTTTGGCAACAGCATTACCACAGCGGAACATGCCATCGCCATGATGTTTGCCCTGGCGCGCCAAATTCCATTGGCCAACGCCAGCACTCATGCCGGAAAATGGGAAAAATCCCGTTTTATGGGCGTAGAGCTGACCTCAAAAATTCTGGGCATCATTGGCTGCGGTAATATTGGGGCGATTGCCGCTGAACGGGCCTTGGGCCTTAAAATGAAGGTCATCGCGTTTGATCCTTATCTATCCGCTGAGCGTGCTGAGGAATTGGGCGTTGAAAAGGTTGAGCTGGATGATCTTTTGCATCGCGCGGATTTCATCACCATGCATACGCCCCTGACCGATAGTACGCGGGGTATTTTAAACCGGGAAGCTTTCGCCAAAATGAAAGACGGCGTTCGGATTGTAAATTGCGCGCGGGGCGGCCTCATTGATGAGGCGGCATTACTTGAAGCTCTTGACAGTGGTAAGGTAGCTGGGGCAGCTTTGGATGTTTTTGCCGAAGAACCCGCTAAGGAGAATGCCCTGTTTGGCCACGAGAAACTTGTGGCAACCCCTCATCTTGGTGCCTCCACATCGGAAGCTCAGGTGAATGTTGCCGTTCAGGTGGCTGAGCAGATGGCAGATTATCTGCTCGACGGCGCGGTGACCAATGCCTTGAATATGCCTTCTGTTACGGCGGAAGAATCCATTCGGCTTAATCCCTATATGTCTCTTGCGCAGCAATTGGGCAGTTTTGCGGGGCAGTTGACGGAACATGCGCTTAAAACTATTCAAATTGAATATCAGGGAGATGTGACAGAGCTTAACACCCGGCCCCTTACGGCGATTATGGTTCAGGGATTGCTTCAGCCCTTGATGGATTGTGTCAATATGGTCAATGCTTTGGCCGTTGCAAAAGAACGCGATATTGATATCATTGAAACGCGCCATGATGCAGAGGGTGATTATAACACCTATATAAAGGTAACCGTCACCACAGATCACCAGACACGTTGTGTGGCAGGCACACTGTTCGCAGATAAACGCCCGCGTATCGTCAGCATTAAGGATATTGCCTTGGAGACTGAGTTGGCTGAAAATATGTTATATGTTTCCAATGAAGATCTGCCCGGATTTATTGGTGCGCTGGGAACCACACTTGGGGCATCGGGGCTTAATATCGCGACGTTCAGTCTGGGCCGTGCGGAAGAGGGCGGCGAGGCCATTGCTCTTGTCGCTATTGACGCGCCAGCTGATGCAGCGACCATAGCTGCTGTAGAAAAATTACCACATGTGAAGCAGGTTAAAGCCTTAAATTTCTCCTGATTATCCAAATTGCTTATTCAGAGAGGGGCCCTTAAGATTTAAGAGGGCCCCTCTTTTTTTTGAGGATGGCATTGGTCCTAATTGACTGGATAGAAGAGCTGGGATATAAGCACGGCGGCGATATACACAACCCGCAAATGGACGCGATATGCCTAGACCAGATGATGAACCGAACGAGACAGCCCTTCTGCCTGAGGGGCTACATGATACGTTGGCATATGATGCGGAATACCAAGCTGATATTGTCGAGAAACTACGTCAGTGCTTTGCCAGTTACGGTTATGAACGTGTGGTGCCGCCTCTGCTCGAATTCGAGGAAAGCCTGCTGTGCGGCCCTGGAAAGGCCCAATCCAGAAATATGTTTCGGGTGATGGATCCCGTGAGCATGCGGATGATGGCGGTTCGCAATGATATGACGGGGCAGGTGGCACGTATTGCCCGCACGCGATTGCAAAATGCGCCGCGGCCCTTACGCCTGAGTTATTCCGGTGATGTCTTGCGGGTACGGGGCAGCCAATTGCGCCCTGAGCGGGAATTCAAACAGGCCGGAATCGAATTGATCGGCAGCGATAGCGGCGCGGCCTATGTCGAGGTAATCTTACTCGCACGGGATGTACTCGGCACTGTCGGGATTGAAAATGCGAGCATTGATTTGACCATGCCTTTACTGGTGCCGGCCATATGCCGGGGGCTTGGCCTTGATGAAAAAATATCAAAAGCCGTGCGTCATGCGCTGAATGCCAAAGATATTGGCGAGTTAGAGAATTTGGACGGGGATATCGGGGACATCAGTCGCCAGCTGTTATCGGCCTCCGGGGCGGCCGACAAGGCCATGGCAATAATGAGCAAGCTCACCTTGCCTGGGCCGGCTCAGGAAATTTTCGATGAACTTAAAACGCTACTTGCCCGCCTGAAGGATGTGGCACCGGAGCTGGCTGTTACGGTTGATCCTGGTGAATATACTGGATTTGAATTTCAAACCGGTATTGGTTTCTCGTTTTTTGCTCAAGGCGGCCGCGGTGAGCTTGGCCGGGGCGGGCGTTATCTGGTAGAGGGCACTGGAAAAGAACAGAAATCTGCAAGCGAGCCGGCAACAGGTTTTTCCCTGTATCTGGATAGCTTAATGCGGGTATTGCCGGATATGGCGGAGATTAAATATATATATTGTCCCTATAATATGAATATTCCTGATGTGAATAAACTGCGCCGTGAAGGGTATCGGACCATATGTGGTCTTGAGCCGGACAAGAATGAAACGGCGGAAGCCAAGAGATTGAAATGTCAGTATATCTGGCAGAATGACAAAGTTATTGTGATATAGAACTATAGTTTTTGAAAGGACGATAGTGTGGCAAATGTGGTCGTAGTCGGCTCCCAGTGGGGCGATGAGGGTAAAGGTAAAATTGTGGACTGGTTGTCTGAACGTGCCGATGTGGTGGTGCGTTTTCAGGGCGGACATAACGCGGGTCATACCCTCGTTATTGATGGCAAGGTTTATAAATTGAGCCTGTTGCCATCTGGCATCGTTCGCGGTGGAAAATATTCCGTGATCGGCAATGGTGTTGTGGTTGATCCATGGGCGTTATTAAAAGAAATCGATCTGCTGAAATCACAGGGCGTTGATGTTAATAAAGATAATCTTATGGTCGCAGAAAATTGTGCCTTGATTCTCCCCTTGCATGGGGCGCTTGATGGCATCCGCGAAGATGCGGCCAACGTATGTACTAAAGGCGGCCCCAAGATAGGCACAACACGCAGGGGTATTGGCCCGGCTTATGAAGATAAAGTTGCCCGGCGGGCGCTGCGGGCTTGTGATCTTCGATCTGATCAGGCGATTGAAAGCCGTGTTGATGTATTGCTTGGCCATCATAATGCCCTGAGGCGCGGTCTTGGGGTCGCGGAAATTGACCGGGCTGAGATGATTGCCGAGGTTAAGGAAGTCGCGCCGAGAATCATCCCTTTCCTTGGGGATAGTTGGCGCATTCTGGATAAAATGCGCCATGATCGCAAACGGATTCTGTTTGAGGGTGCGCAGGGAATCATGCTGGATGTGGACCATGGGACTTATCCTTTTGTGACATCATCAAATACCATTGCCTCGCAAGCTGCCGGCGGCAGCGGAACCGGGGCGAGGACTCTTGATTATGTATTGGGCATTACCAAAGCCTATACGACCCGTGTGGGTGAAGGGCCGTTTCCGACAGAGTTATCAGATAAAGTAGGACAAAGGTTAGGTGAGCGTGGCCATGAATTTGGAACTGTCACAGGGCGCAGCCGCAGATGCGGCTATTTTGACGCGGTGATGGTGCGCCAGGCCACTAAAATAGGCGGCATCACGGGTATTGCGCTGACTAAACTTGATGTCCTGGATGGTATGGATGAATTAAAAGTTTGTGTGGCTTATGATCTGGATGGCGCGCGTATTGATTATTTCCCGGCGTCAACCGAAGAGCAGGCGAGGGTTACGCCGATTTATGAAACATTGGATGGCTGGTCTGATAGTACGTACGGCGCACGTAGCTGGGTTGATTTGCCGGCAACAGCCATTAAATATATCCGCCGGATTGAGGAGCTGATCGAAACGCCGGTGGCTTTGTTATCGACCAGTCCTGAACGGGAAGATACTATTCTGGTGCAGGACCCCTTTGAGGATTAAGACCCTCTTTCAAGATTAAGGGGGCGTAATCTTAAATGCAAAAACAGTGCTGATATCACCTTGAGTCAGCACCGTTTTTTATGTTTTTTAAACTTATGGCTTTGGAAAGTAAAAAATATTCATTTTATTGCCGTCAAGGTCACGGAAATAACCGCAATAGAAATTGGGATCAAATTCGGGGCGTGGTCCGGGAGGGCCCTCACATGTACCGCCCATTTCAAGGGCGAGCGCATGTATTTTATCGACCACATCATGGCTCGGGGCGCGAAATGCCATCATGGTCCCGTTACCCGCTGTTGCGGCATTGCCATCATAGGGTTTTGTAATGGTAAAACTGGTGGTGCCATCTTTTTCGCCGCCCCACGCGATGAAAGCATCAGCTTCCATCGTTCTTTTTACGCCAAGCTCTGCGAGCAAGATGTCATAAAAATTGGCAGACTTTGCAATATCATTGGCCCCAACCATTACATATCCAAGCATTATTTTTCTCCTTTAATTAATTTTTTGTTCGCCCTATGTTCTATGTTTTAGAGATTTGATTGTCAAGAAAAATTAACCTTTTCCCTGTATTATTGGTTTACAAGATAAAAAAAATGTCTATAAATCAATTTAATTGAAAATATTATGCGTGCATGAAGATGATGAATACCAATGTCACATTGCTGATTTCAAAAACCGTCTGTGGATATGTTATCGCCGCCGGAACGTCATTCTGCGCACTTCTCTCCCTCTCTCTCCTGCTAGGTCGACTTAGCCGCCCCTGACGTCTCGGATTTTTAAGCCATTTATTATGACAGACGTTTAGGGGAGAAAAATACTTCGTTCCCCAAGGGGAAACTTTATTCATAACAGTTAAGATTTAAGGCTAAGAGATATGACCAAAGATAATAACAGGGTTATCATATTTGATACCACATTACGTGATGGGGAGCAGGCACCGGGCTGCTCCATGACTTTAAGTGAAAAATTACGGGTGGCGCAGGCTCTTGAAAGTTTAGGCGTTGACGTGATTGAGGCTGGGTTTGCCATTGCCTCTAACGGCGATTTTGAGGCTGTTAGCCAAGTGGCGGGGATAATGAAAGAAACCATTGTCTGCTCGCTTGCCCGCGCCTCTCATAAAGATATTGATCGGGCGGCGGAAGCCCTGAAAAAGGCAGTGCGTCCGCGCATTCATACCTTCATTGCCACCAGCGCGATTCATATGGAACATAAGTTGCAAATGACACCGGATGAGGTGGTCGACCGCATTATTGACAGCGTTAGCTATGCCAGAAACCTGTGTGATGACGTGGAATGGTCCTGCGAAGATGGCACAAGAACAGAGGCCGATTTTTTATACCGTACCATTGAGGTCGCCATCAAGGCCGGTGCCACGACCATTAATGTCCCCGATACGGTGGGCTATACCACACCTGATGAATATAGGGTCATGATGCAGAAGATTATCGAAAATGTCCCTAATTCCGATCAGGCGATTTTCTCAACCCATTGTCATAATGATTTGGGGCTGGCGGTATCAAATTCCATTGCTGCGGTTCAAGGCGGCGCGCGTCAGGTTGAATGTACCATCAATGGCATTGGCGAGCGGGCCGGTAATGCTGCCCTTGAAGAAATTGTCATGGCTTTTCGCACCCGGCCGGATGCCATGCCCTATCATACCAGTATCATAACCGAGAATATCACCAAAACATCCAAGCTGGTGTCTTCGGTAACTGGCCTTGACGTACAGAATAACAAGGCCATTGTCGGGGCCAATGCCTTTGCCCATGAAAGCGGGATTCATCAGGACGGTATGCTGAAAAACGCCGGGACATATGAAATTATGACTCCTGAGTCTGTTGGCCTGAAAAAGTCTGAACTGGTTATGGGGAAACATTCTGGCCGCCATGCTTTTCGGGATAAGTTAAAAGACCTGGGATATGAATTGGGGGGCAATGAATTTCTTAGTGCTTTCACCCGATTCAAGGATTTGGCTGATGTGAAAAAGACTCTTTATGATGATGATATTATTGCGCTTATTGATGAAGATATGCGCGATAATGATCATATAAAGCTGATGAACTGGTCTTTCGTTTGCGATAGCGGGCAAGTCAGCAGTGCGACTTTGGGTATGGAGGTAGATGGAAAGAAAGTTACCGTCTCCAGCGAAGGGAATGGCCCGGTTGATGCCTCATTCAAGGCATTACGCGGATTGACGAACGGTGAGCCGATGCTCGAGCTTTATCAGGTTCATGCGGTTACGCGCGGTACTGATGCGCAGGCGGAGGTTACTGTACGCCTGGAAGAGGACGGTAAGACCGTTAACGGCCATGGGGCTCATGTGGATACGCTGGTGGCTTCTGCCAAGGCCTATATCAATGCTTTGAATAAGCTGGAGATAAAGCGGGAAAAAACAGCCCCTGCGGCAATATCGGATTAATTCAGGCTACTTGAGGTTTAAACAGCTCCGTTTTTTCGGGGCTGTTTTTTTATGGCCCTTCCCTGTTTCATGATGTTTCCGCATGATGCTTCCAATTGATGGATTTATGGTCGAAACCGGTTTCTATTGTGGGCTTAATCACGGAAAAGTATGGTGATAGGTCAAAGTCCCTTGGGGTGAACAGGCTATGGTGCCGGATATGATATATTTCTTTTTCAACATATTTCTGTTTGCTGGTTTCAAGGCATTCTTTGGTGATTTCCGGCAGGATGGGGTAATTGATTGAGTGAAAGGCCTGCGCAATCAGGGTTGAGCATATGGCACGTGTCGGATCGCCGCTGCCCAGGGCGAGCATACGGCGCCGGACAAAAACGGGTACCGGTGGATAGGGGAATAAATATCGTCCTAGGTCAATGATGTTTTTCATGTCATATTGATGGCCAATACGGTTGATGGCATAGTCAATGATCTGGATTTTTTCCGCTTTGCTTAGGCTTAAGGGACGGCAAATACGGGTGTTATAATATTTATATTTGCTTAAAGGAACAGCCTTAACACCGCCATCGGCTTCGGCTTCAATTAAATCAAGCCTTTCGCCATTATTTTCACGGCCCGCATGGTCACCAATATATAACGTTGCATGGGACCATGTGGATTGCGTTAAAAATTTTATGATACTGCTGATCCGCTGATTGCCTTCGACCAGAAGAACATCGCCCGGCTCAAGGTGGTTTTTAAGAATTTCAGGGCTTGTTACGGAAAAAGTTTCATATTTCCAAACAGGCTTATGCAAATACCGGATGATATAGTTTGAAATTTTTTCACGGAGCCATGTAAACATAATTTATCCTGTTTTCTTGTTTTTCTGTAAATTATAACGCAAAAAATGGTTAAATGCCTCCGTTTCTCCATAAAAAAATTGCTTTCCCAATAGTATGTTAATACAAACAATATATAACGGGCGAGAATCAGGGTTAATGACCCATTATAAATCAGGTTAAGAATTTAGATATAGGCGATCACATATGATAGAAAAGCTTTTGGGGATGTTTTCATCCGACATGGCAATTGATCTGGGCACAGCAAATACACTTGTTTATGTCAAAGGGAGGGGTATTGTTCTGAATGAGCCATCTGTCGTGGCTATCAAGAATAAATCCGGCGTTAAATCAGTTATTGCGGTTGGGGAGGCGGCTAAAATGATGTTGGGCCGCACGCCCGGCGATATTGAGGCCATTCGTCCGCTGCGGGACGGCGTTATTGCTGATTTCGAGGTGGCGGAAGCCATGATCAAAGACTTCATTTGTAAAGTTCATAATCGCAGCATGTTTGCCAGCCCGCATATTGTTATTTGTGTCCCTTCCGGCTCAACGCCTGTGGAACGCAAAGCCATTCGCGACAGCGCCTTGGAGGCGGGCGCCCGGCGGGTTTCTCTTATCGAGGAACCTATGGCGGCGGCTATCGGTGCGGGATTGCCTGTAACCGAACCTACAGGATCCATGATTGTTGATATTGGCGGCGGCACCAGCGAGGTGGCTGTGCTTTCGCTTGGGGGAATCGTTTATGCCGCGTCCGTTCGGGTTGGCGGCGATAAAATGGACGAGGCCATCATTTCCTATATTCGCCGGAACCACAATCTTTTGATTGGGGAAGCAAGTGCGGAACGCATTAAGAAAGAAATCGGGACCGCCGCGCCGCCTGAAGATGGTGTCGGACAGACCATGGAAATCAAAGGCCGTGATTTGATGAACGGGGTGCCGAAAGTTGTGATCGTAGATCAACTCCAAATTTCAGAAGCCCTGGCCGAGCCGGTAAGTGCCATCGTGGAAGGCGTGAAAAATGGCCTTGAACGAACCCCGCCTGAACTGGCCTCGGATATTGTCGAAAAGGGTATCGTATTGACAGGCGGCGGCGCATTACTGCGGGATCTGGATAAGGTTATTCGTAAGGCAACGGGTCTTTCAGTGATTATTGCAGATGAGCCATTAACCTGTGTTGCGCTGGGTACCGGGCGGGCATTGGAAGATGAAATTTTGCACCATGTTCTGCTAGACTCATATTAAGGTTACATGAACCTATATTCATTTAAACGAGGGTTATCATGAAGGCGTTAAAGCACAGGTTTTCCTCTGGTTTCTTCATTGTAATGGCCCTTGCCTTATTGATATTTGGCAGTAATAATACTTCACTGATACAAGGCGTTCGGGGACAGGTAACTGATTTTTTTGTGCCAATATTGAATGTGGCCTCTCGTCCTGTAAAGGCAATGGATGATTTTGTTGGATGGGTCCAACAGGTTGCTATCGTATTTTCCGAGAATAAACGTCTTCTGACGGAAAATAATCAACTGAAGCAAGCCCAGATTCAGGCATCTCAACTGGCCATTGATAACCAGCGTTTGAAAAGATTATTGAATGTTGGTGAAGGTCAGGTGAATATCATTGCCGCGGCAAGAGTAGTATCGGATAGTGAAAGCCCTTTTTTTAAAAGTGTCCTGATTAATCGTGGTTCAGATGATGGTGTCTTAAAAGGGCAGGCTGTCATTAATGAAGAGGGTATTATTGGCCGAATAATCAATGAGGGTTCTTCGTCTTCGCGGGTATTGCTGGCTACAGATATAAATAGCCATATCCCGATAAAGCTGGCCTCCAGCGGGATTAATATGATTCTTGAAGGGGATAATTCACCCTATCCAAAACTTGGCTTTCTGCCCCTTGGTGAAGAGATTGCGGTCGGAGATCTGATTTTAACCTCCGGTTATGGTATGTCATTTCCCCCTGATTTGCCGGTGGGACAGGTATTGAAAGTGACCGAAGAAGGCATAAGAATAAAATTATCTGCTAAATTATATAACCTGAACTATGTCAGTATTGTGAGCTATGAAATTATTCGAAGCCCGGTTACGGGTACCGACGATAATTCATCAAAGGGGGCAAATTGATAAAGGGTCCAGAAAGTAAATCGGAGAGAGGCTTAAGATGGGCATTGCCGTGTATCAGCATATTATTACTGATCATTTTGATGCAGCTGCCCTATAGAATATCCTTCCTGGATAACCTGTTGCCTTTTTTGCCATTGGCCGCGGTATATTACTGGTGTATTTTCAAGCCCAATCTGGTGCCGGTCAGCGCTATATTCATGCTGGGCCTGTTGCAGGATATTTTAAGCGGTGGCCCGCTGGGTATGACGGCTTTACTCCTGGTTCTGGTGCGTCTGTTTGTGATTCGTCAGGGCCGGCGGTTTCTTGAACGGGAATTTTTGTTCAACTGGCTGGTGTTTTTTATTGTGGCTTTGGTATTTGGATTGGCCACATGGGCAATTTCATCCATTTATATCAGGGAAACCCAGTATATTTGGAATGCCGTGGGCCAGAGTATGCTGACAATAGCCGTTTTCCCGGCGATAGTCTGGGGGCTGGGTTTCTTGCGCCTTTTGCTTGTAGCTGAGAAGAGGTAGCCGCATGGTGAGCGTTTCCGATGATCAGAAATACAAGTTATTCACGCGGCGGGCTAGTCTGATATCCGGCGGCATGCTGATCTTAACCTCCGGGCTTCTTGGGCGTATGTATTATCTTCAGGTTGTCGGCCAGAACCAATATAAGCTCCTGGCAGACAGAAACCGCATTAGCTTACGTCTTCTCGCCCCGCAAAGAGGAAAAATACAGGATCGTCATGGCCATGATTTGGCCGCCAACAGAACAGATTACCGGGTGAGTATCATTCCGGAAGAAGCCGATAATGTTGAGGAAACGCTTGAGGCTTTGAATATGATTCTGCCCATTTCAGCATGGCAGAGGAAAAAAATTCTGAAAGCCGTTAAGCGTCAGAGGGCATTTCTTCCGGTTATCGTTGCAGAAAATCTGGATTGGGAAACATTCGCCCGCGTGAATATCAATATTCCTGACTTGCCGGGCATTCAACCGGAAATGGGGATTACGCGTTATTATCCGGAAAAGGATCTACTGGCGCATATTGTCGGTTATGTCAGCTCGGTCAATGAGCAGGAAATTGGCGAGGACCCTCTGCTGGAACTGCCTGGATTCAAAATTGGCAGAAATGGCATGGAGCGTGTTCTGGATCAAAGACTTCGCGGCAAAGCCGGGAACAGCAGGGTCGAAGTGAATGTCATGGGCCGGATGATACGCGAGCTGTCAAGAAAGGACAGTGTCGCCGGTGAAACATTAAAACTGACTATTGACAGGGACATTCAAAAATTTACGGCGGATCGCGTACGTGATGAAAGTGCGGCTGTAGTGGTGATGGATATCCATTCCGGAGAGATTTTGTCTCTAACCTCCACGCCGGCCTTTGATCCTAATGATTTTAATCTGGGCATTAGCCAGAAAAAATATGATGCCTTGCTCAATGATGTCCGCAAACCCTTAACGAATAAAGCTGTGCAGGGCGAATATCCGCCGGGATCCACCTTTAAGATGATTGTTGCTCTGGCGGCACTGGAAGCCGGCGTTATTGATGAGCATGAAAAGATATTCTGTAATAGCAAATATGAGATCGGAAATACCACCAAACATTGTTGGAAACGGGAAGGTCATGGTCATGTTGCCATGGTGGAGGCTATTGCCGGATCGTGCGATGTTTATTTCTATGAGATCGCGCGCCGGGTGGGTATCGACAAAATTCATGATTTGGCGGCGCAGTTTGGTCTTGGTCAGAAATATGACATTGACATTCCAGGCGAGAAAAGTGGTTTAAACCCTTCTAAAGGCTGGAAATTATCCACACGTGGTGCGCGCTGGCAGGGCGGTGATACAGCCAATGTTGGTATTGGACAAGGAGATGTTCTGGCGACCCCGTTACAGCTTTGCGTCATGATGGCCCGTCTGGTGAATGGCGGTAAGGCTGTAATACCAAAAATATTATTCCCCAAAAAAAACAACCTTGAAAACAAGACTGAAGTTCCGCTCAAAACCATCACTTACAACAGGCCGAATATGGCCATAATTTTAAAAAGCATGGAAGCTGTGATTAACAGGCCCATAGGGGTTGCCTATGCTCAGAGAATGAAGAATAAGAATATGTCTTTTGGGGGTAAAACAGGATCGGCGCAAGTGCGCCGTATTACGAAAGAAGAACGGGATGTCAGGGTTCGTAAGAATGAAGAAAAACCGTGGATAGAGCGTGACCATGCCCTTTTTGTCGGTTACGGCCCCTTGAAAAATCCCCGTTATGCGGTGAGCGTTATTGTCGAACATGGGGGCGGCGGATCGACAAAGGCGGCGCCTATTTGTAAAGATGTGCTAACGTATATTTTTGAAAAAGAAAAAAGATCGCGGCAAATAAACCTATCCTCTTCTGATATGGGTAAGATAGAAGAACAGGAAGAAGAGGTATGATAACAGGACGTCTGCAAGGCCGACGACAATCAAGATCCCTGATTCAGAAGCTTTCTGAACTTAATCTTTTTATTATTGTTGTGGTGATTATGATCGCCTTGATTGGCTTTGCGTTGCTTTATTCTGTGGCCGGCGGATCGGTGGAGCCCTGGGCCAAAAGGCAAATAATTCGCTTTGTTATCGGCATGTTCGGTATGGTTGTGATCGCCGTTGTTGATATTCGGGTTTGGATGTTTCTGGCCTATCCGTTTTATTTTCTGTCACTTTTTTTACTGATCATTGTAAGCGTTATGGGACAGGCTGGTATGGGGGCAACCCGGTGGATAAATCTGGGTTTCATGAATCTGCAGCCGTCGGAGCTCATGAAAATTGCGCTTATTTTGGCGCTGGCGCGATATTATCATTGTTTGGATAAGGAAGATGTCGGGCAATACCGGCGATTGATTATCCCCATATTTTTAATCACGGCCCCTGTGATTTTGGTGTTGATGCAGCCTGATCTGGGGACTTCTCTGTTGATCATCGCGGGCGGCGTTGCCATATTATTTTGCGGCGGCGTTAAATTGTGGCTCTTTCTCGTGGGTTTGATAGGGATGCTTCCAACAGCATTCGGGGCATGGAGTTATATGAAGCCCTATCAGCAAAACAGAGTATTAACGTTTTTAAATCCAGAAAGAGACCCTTTAGGCGCTGGCTATCATAGTATTCAGGCGAAAATTGCCGTGGGTTCCGGCGGGGTTTACGGCAAGGGTTTCATTCAGGGCAGCCAAAGTCAGCTTAACTTCCTGCCAGAGAAACAGACAGACTTTATCTTTACGGTTCTTGCGGAAGAATTCGGGTTGATAGGGGGGGTTATGCTCATCGGTTTATACATAATTCTGCTGGCCTACGCCCTTATTGTCTGTATGAGCGTGAGGAGCCAGTTTGGTCGCTTGTTATCCTTTGGTATGGCGGTTACCTTTTTCCTTTATATGTTTATCAATGTTGCCATGAATCTGGGTATGGTTCCCGTGGTTGGTGTGCCGTTGCCATTGGTTTCATATGGGGGATCAGCCATGTTAACTCTGCTGGTTGGTATTGGCTTTGTTCTTTGTTCGGCGATTCATCGGGATACGTCAATCTCGCGCGGGGGGGCCTTTGCCTGATAAATGGGTTTTTTGCCGTTTTACTTTAATTCAGCGTGACGATAACAGTGGGTGAGATGATCATTCACGATGCCCACAGCCTGCATGAAGGCATAACAGATTGTTGGGCCGCAGAATTTAAACCCTTTCTTTTTCAAGGCTTTGCTCATGGCTTCAGATTCTGCCGTGGACGTCGGTATCTGTTTCGCATTTTGCCATTCGTTATGAATGACTTTACCATCGGTGAAGCGCCAGATAAAGTCTGAGAATCCGCCCTTTTCTTTCTCCATCTCAAGATAAACCTTGGCACTTGCTATTGTCGACACTATTTTCAGGCGATTACGGACAATGCCAGTATCGTTCATCAGCCGTTCGATGTCCTGATCATCATATTGGGCGATGAGTTCAGGATTGAAATTGTCAAAGGCCGTCAGAAAAGTTTCCCGTTTGCGCAAAATAGTGATCCATGACAGACCCGCCTGAAAACCATCCAGAATAAGTTTTTCAAAGAGTTGCTGCGAGTCGTATATCGGCACGCCCCATTCGGTGTCATGATAGGCGATATATAAGGGCTCATCACCAGGCCAGCTGCATCTTTCTGTCATTTTTTCTCCTATGCTGATTGTTGAGCTGATTTTTGAGCGGAAGGGATGTTTTCTGCTCGGTTAAATTTTGCACCAGTCCTCGAATATCCGGTCATTTCTGCCTGCCATTTCTAAGTATATCGAAGATGGTTTTCCGTAATTTCTGCACGGCGGCAATGATCGTCTTGTCTGTCCTGCGCCGGGCCTGCGCCGGGCCTGCGCCCGTCCTTAATCTTCCGGGTACCAATCCGGTTGCCAGGGTGTGATCGTCGCCTCTCCGCATTGATATGACTGGTTAAAATTCATGCTCGCGAGCCGGAAATAGCCGATGGCCCTATTATCATGACCTGAGCGAATATCGCCAATTTTTTTGCCGGCATCATCAATGATTTCTGTTCCTCGGGCCGGCAGGGGGCCATCAACCATGATTGGCAGAAGGCGTTTTTTCAAGATGGCTCGATGCTTCATCCGGGCGGTGACTTCTTGCCCTACATAACAGCCTTTGTTAAAATCAACGCCGTTTAATTCTTCCAAATTTCCTTCAAGAATAAGGGTCTTGTCAATATCGAAATCTTTCGACCCATCTGGCAGCCCTATGGAAAGCCGCTGCGTATCATAGAGGTCATCTTTTTGGGATGAGGGTGATATGGCCGAGGTTAATATAATATTGCGAAAGCCCATATCCCGGTGGCGGGGGTCCGGGTAGGATAATATGCCTTCAGAAGATAACTTTTCTGATGCCAGGACGTCATATGCTTCAGAACAGTCTGCAATCTTCACGTCGGCGCGCAGTCGATACATCATGAGACGTTTATAAATATCTGCCATTCGTCCTTTTTCGCAGTCCAGAAAAAGAGTGTCCTCTTTTTCTGTGATAAAGAAATCATGCAAAAATTTCCCCTGCGGTGTCAGCAGGGCGGCATAGATGGCAGAATCTTCAGATATCCTATTGATATCATTTGTGATTAAGCCTTGCAGAAAACTTTTACAATCCGAACCGGATAGGGTAAGAATAGCGCGATCATTTAAGAGGGTTGTTTTGGTTAGCAGCGGCATGTTGTGGACAGTTTCTTTCTATTATATCTATCAGGTGGCCGGTAATTCGATCAGCGGCATTGCCATCGCCAAATGGGTTTGGTGCTTGCTCTATTGCTTTATAATGTTCCTTATCATCAATGAGCAAGTTAAGTTCATATAATATGCTATTTCTATCGGTTCCCGCAAGCCTCAGGCAGCCATTTTCGACTCCCTCCATTCTTTCTGTCTTGTTTCGAATAACGATGACGGGTGTATTGAGCGTAGGGCCTTCTTCCTGAATGCCGCCAGAATCGGTAATGATGGCAAAGGCATTTGACATTAACTGTATAAATTGAGGATAGGCGACAGGCGCAATCAGTCGGATGTTACGGGTATTACCGATCAGACCTTTGATCATATCCGATGTGGCAGGGTTAGGGTGAAGCGGGAAAATAAAGTCAAATTCCGGGCGGCTTTTGGCAAAATCCCGCAGACTATTGATGATTGAAAACAATGGCGAGCCTTGTGTTTCGCGGCGATGAAGGGTGATCAGGAAAAAAGGCTTTGTTTCCTTTAGGCCGTCAGGCATTGATGCTCTTCCAGCAAGGGCTGATTTTTTCTGTGTGTTCAGAAGCATATCAATAGAAGTATTTCCAGTGACAAAAATTGTTTCTTCCTTAAAGCCCTCCCTCAACAAATTCTTGCGGGATTTCTTCGTGGGGCAGAAATGCCAAGCCGCCAATTTGGAAATATTTTGCCGATATATTTCCTCGGGAAAGGGGGAGGTCGTGTCGTAGGTGCGAAGGCCGGCTTCAATATGGACGATGGGGCAGTGTTTTTTCTGGGCGATAATGGCGGCCGCGAGCGCGCTTGCTGTATCGCCTTGAATAATCACCATATCAGGGCAAAATTTATCGAATACTGCTGGTAATTGCGCGAACAGTTGTGCCATGAGTTGATCAAGGCCTTGCCCCTCGCGCATCACAGTCAACTGCACGTCTGGCTTAATATTCAAGCTGCTCATATGAGGGGCCAAAAGATCTTTATGCTGTCCGGTATTGCATAAAATAGGCCTAATCTCATCGGCCAGTTGCAACTTATCGTATAAAGGAGAAAGCTTAAGCAATTCGGGCCGCGAGCCATAACAGATTAAAGCTTTACGAATTATGGTCATATATAATACCCCTGTGCGGCAGGAAAATGGTTCTGATCCTCTTGGACCATAAGGATTTTCTTGTTGAAACAGATAAATAATAGTATTGCTTTAAAGGTAACATCAACAAGGGAGTGAATCCAGTGGCTATTGATATTCTTATAAAAAATGCAACCTGTGTTTCACATAACGGTATCGAAGCATCTGATGTGGCGATCAAGGATGATATAATAGTTGCCGTTGGCCATCTTGATAACCTTGAAGCTGATGAGGTTATTGATGCAACGGGATTACACCTTATGCCTGGCGTGATTGACACGCAGGTTAATTTTCGTGAGCCAGAGGCCAAGGACCAGGACAAGGAAGATATGGCCAGAGAAGATATGGCCAGAGAAGATATGGCCAGAGAAGATATGGAAAGTGGCAGCAGGGCTGCTGTCATGGGTGGTGTGACGGCGGTTTTCGAGATGTCAGATACCAAACCTTTGACCACGACGGCAAAGGCGCTAAAAGATAAAGTGAAAAGGGGCACCAATCGTATGTGGTGTGATTTTGCTTTTTATATGGGGGCTTCGGCAAAGAACGCAAAAAACCTTCATAAACTGGAAAGATTGCCCGGTTGTTGCGGCATTAAAATTTTTATGGGTTCCACCACGGGTGATCTTTTGGTCTCTGATGATCAAAAGCTGGCAGAGATTTTGTCAAATGGTACCCGCAGGATCGCCATTCACGCAGAAGATGAAGACAGGTTGAACGAACGCAAACACTTGTCTGAAGAGGGCGGGGTAAGTCAGCACCCCATATGGCATGATGAGAAAACAGCTTATTTGGCTGCGGCGTCCATTCTGGAAATTGCCAGACGGGCAGGGCGGCGAATTCATCTGCTTCATGTCACGACCGAAGATGAAATGGCCTTGCTGGCGGCCTATAAAGACGTGGCATCAGTGGAAGTGACCCCGCACCATTTAAGCCTGTCAGCGCCCGAGTGTTATGAGGAACTCGGCACCTTCGCTCAGATGGATCCGCCGATCAGAGATGAGATGCAGCGTATGGGACTTTGGAAGGCACTGAGCGCCGGTATCGTCGATGTCTTGGGATCCGGCCATGTGCCCCATGAAAGAGAAATGAAGGCATTGCCCTATCCCAAAAGCCCATCGGGTATGCCCGGCGTACAAACCATGCTGCCGATAATGCTGGATCAGGTGAATAAGGGCGCGTTATCTCTGGAGCGGCTGGTTGACCTGACCAGTGCCGGCCCCGCCAGATTATTTAATATTGTCGGCAAAGGACGGCTTGCCGTTGGTTATGACGCGGACTTAACCATTGTTGATTTGAAACGAAAATGGACCATTGAGGAAGACTGGTTGCAAAGCAAATGCGGCTGGAGTCCCTTCACCGGCAGGCAAATTATAGGTAAGCCTGTGGGCACTTTCGTGCGCGGCAGGAAAGTTATGTGGGAAGGCCAATTAGCCGAAGAAGCCGCCGGCCAGCCTATCCGCTTTCAGGATACCCTGAATGGGTAAATGACGAGCAGTTTGTGTTATTTGATATAAATTATGGTAAATACAAATTTTGGATAATATCCGGGCTCTATAATATCCGGGCTCTATCGAAAAATTTTGTCACGGGGTGGTAATGTAAAATTATGCGTCCGGCGCATTGTTCATGCTTTTGACAACCTGGTGAATGGCAGATTTCTTTTCTGCGGACAGATGAACCCAGTCTCTCATGAACTCAAGAGATTTTCTATCGGTAATCTTTATTGTTTTGGCGGTCGGTTCCTCATTATTACTTTGTCTTGTCGGTTCTGGCATTTCCTCAAAAAAGAAAGATACCGGCACATCTAATATTTGAGATATTTGATACAGGCGGCTCGCGCCTATGCGGTTGGTGCCATGCTCATATTTTTGAATTTGCTGGAAAGTTATGCCAAGGGCTTGACCAAGTTTTTGTTGGGAAAAACCGATCAGAGTCCGCTGCAAGCGTAATCTTGATCCGACATGTCGATCGACGGGATCCGGGGTTTTTGTCATATTATCCACATTTATGTTATTTCTGAATGGTTACATCTTACGCGAGAATGTTAAAAAATCAAGTCTGAAGCCGTGTAATTAAAATGATATATTTGACAAATGAATGACATAAAAAATATTATACTTAAAAGATATATGGTATTATTTCTTTGGATAGTATGGCTCATAATGTGGATAGGAACAAGGAATGCGGGACTTTGAAGTCATTCAAAAGTTTGTTGAAGACTCTAATTATGCCGAGGATGAAGCAAGTCTGGTTAGTTCCTTCAAGCAGGCTATAAATCATTTCGGGTTTCAGACATTTTCCTGTTTGTCATTAACAGACTATACCAAACCGGAAATTAACGCGCTTAATATCGTGGAATTACCTGAGGAGTGGACGATTCGTTATCTGGAAAATGAATATCATAAAAAAGATATTATTTTAGAGAAAATGGCGTATTCATTAACGCCGGTAGAATGGTCTACACTCGAATCCCCCACAAAAGAACAGGCACTTATATTAAATGAGGCGACGGATTTTGGCCTTGTGAACGGAATGTCCCTCCCGATTTTTGTGCCGGGGTTATTTCCGACGACTTTCAGTATATCGGGCAATGAGGAAGATATTGATAAGAATTGTTTTCCAATTTTATATATGCTTGCTATGTATTTTCACGAAGCGGTATTGCGAATAAGGTCAATTTCAAGCGTCAAAACATATATTGACCTGCAACTAACGCCGCGGGAAAAGGAATGCCTGCAATGGGCGGCTGTGGGGAAAAGTGATAATGTCATTGCTGATATCTTGAATATCAGCAAGAGTACAGTTCATTTTCACATTGAAAATGCAAAGCGCAAATTTAATGTGCCGACTCGCGTTCAGACCGTTGTGAAGGCTATTTATATGGGCAAAATAGTCCCGCATGATTTTCGACGTTAAGAATCCTTACATATCCCACTTTTCTTTCACTATAGGCTAGCTGGCTAAGTAGCTAGGTTACATCTCTTTTAATAATTTGGCATCATTTCCTATGTCTCAACATAAGGAAGAAATGATGTATGTAACTCTTGTCACAAACGAAAATCGCCAGCTCTTTGAAACTGAACTCAAACTGATGTTCCGGCAGAGGTATGCTATCTTTGTTCAACAAATGAAATGGGACTTGCCGTTTGCAGACCATGACAACAGGATAGAGGAAGACCAGTTCGATACTGATGATGCTATTTATCTTTTGCTGAAAAACGATGAAAACAAACTCATCGGCAGCCTTCGTTTTATCCCGTCAGTAAAACCCCATCTTTTTTCTGAAGTATTTGATCATATGATTGATGGGGACGTGCCGAGATCAGAAGATGTCTGGGAATGCACCAGATTTTATGTGATGACACATAAAGGGGTATCAAGCGGATTGTTGGGCCGGGGCGGGGCTGTTTTGGGGGCCGCCATGGTGGAAGCCGCCCTTATGTATGGCGTGAAGGAGATAACCACACTGGCAAATCTCAATACATTGCCAATGATCCTGAATTCCGGTGCTCTGATCACGCCAATTGGCATTCCTCAGGAGGTAGAGGACGGTCTATATTCTGCAATTTCTATTCAGGCCACAACTGTTGGCCTGAAAACCTATCGTGCCAGAAGAAGAATTTCAGGCCCGGTTCTGCGTGTTCCTCAAGATGAAAAGATTGCCGTATGAGCCATCATGACGATGCAGATATTGGCGTGTTATTAGGCCGCGCAGGTTATCTGCTATCAAGACTTTCGCCGGATGACAGACTGCTTGTTGTATCCCGGATGGAAATATGGGCGGAGAAACTTAACAGCGTTGAAAGAGACGATGCTAATCTGAAAATGGCCGAGACCAATTTATTTCAACATATTATTAATTAAGGTTAAGGACTAGTTATGAAGACGAACAAAGCTGAAACATATATTTCTGCACTTAAAACGGATGGCTATGTCATTATCCCTGACCTTATCAAGGGGGGCAGGTTGTCGGCTTTATGTGAAGAGATAAAAGGCTATTTTGAAAAGACACCAACTTCCGAAGGCCATTTCTGGGGCTTTAAAACCAAAAGGATGGGGCGGCTATTCAGCAAATCAGCACAAACACAACATCTGGCGACCCACCCTCTCATCCTGGAAATAATGAATAATATACTTGGTCCATTTTGTGAGCGGATCCAGATAAATCTTACGCAGGCAATCCAAATAGGGGCCGGGGAACATGAACAGCCTCTCCATAGGGATGACGAGCTGTTTCCTTTCCCAAAGGCAGGGGCTGAATTTATGGTCAATGCCATGTGGGCGATTGACGATTTTACAGAAGAAAACGGCGCGACAGTTGTCTGGCCGGGAAGTCACAGGAGCACGAACAAACGCATTGCGCCTGCAGAAGAGACGATTTGCAGCACAATGAAAAGCGGGTCAGTGTTAATCTGGCTTGGGTCAACACATCATGCGGGCGGCGCCAATAAAACGTTACAGTCGCGCGCGGGCGTTACGATCAGCTATTGCCTGGGATGGTTACGGCAAGCTGAAAATCAGTATCTGGCCTATCCACCCGAGGTCGCCAAATCTTTCCCGGCGCTGCTTCAGGACCTTATCGGATATAAAGTTCACAGGCCAAATCTTGGCTGGTATGAGGGACAGGAGCCTGAATTGCTCTTCAAAGACCGGCCGGACACTTTGGCTGCAAAAGACTTATTCACGCCGGAACTTGAGGCATTGACCAAGGAAATCTTGGCGGAGAGAGAATATTATCAGGCCATAGCAAGCTAGAAAATTCCTCATAATAAGTTATTAATTTCAGAGAGTGTAATGATGAAAGCACAACAGATACAAAAAGATGTCCCCTACTATTTTTCACAGCCGCAGGAGGATGTTTTCATGCCAATCATGACGTTGAGCATATCTATATTCTTTGTTGTCGTAATGGTCATGCTTGTTATCGGAAGGAAAGTCCCAACAGATAAATAAAGGGTGATTTTCCCAGCGGCCCGGTTATGTTAAAGCCTGACTATGTTAAAGCCTGGCTATGTTAAAGCCCGGCTATGTTAAAGCCCGGCTATGTTAAAGAAAGTGTCAGTCTTTTTTGAATATTACTGACATATTGTTGGCGGGCATGGCAATGGTTTTAATAAAGCGGAGGCCATGCTCAACGGCGAGACTTTGGAGGTCATTGAGATTACGTATACCCCATTCCGGGTTCTGGTTCCGCAGCGTGATGTCGAACTGTTCATTGGTCGGCGCCGTATGTTGATTATCAACCTTATAAGGGCCATAAAGATATAAAACCCCCTCTTTTGGCAGAATTCGCGCGGCACCTTTCATGAGTCCAATTGAGGCCTCCCAGGGCGAAATATGAACCATATTAATGCAGACGATGGCTGTAACTGGTCCGGGCGGAGCTATATTCTCAATAGTCCAGACGTCATCCTGGGTATTAATATCCATAGGGGGTAAAATATTATTCAGCTGAACTTCCCACCACCATGCACTGATACTGTCACGGTTTTTGCCGTCCGGATCGCTGGGCTGCCAATACTCGTTGGGTAGATGTTTAATAAAATAAGTCGCGTGCTCGCCGGAACCGCTGGCAATTTCTAGAATCGTGCCATGTTTCGGTAGACAGTCTTGTAGAGCTGCCAAAATAGGCGCTCTGTTTCGCAGGGTCGCCGGCGCGTATTTTTTCTGTACGGACATATTCATATAGTGAGGAGTAATGTCAAAATATTGCCATTCCCTTAAGATAATATTTTTTAGGCCCTTAAGATAATATTTCTTAGGCCCTTAAGATATTATTTTCTTAGGTTTTTTTCCGGTATCGGGAAAACTTCAGCACCGTCGGGGAGGGTTTCCAGATAAATTGATTGGCTTGGGAAAGCAAAACCACTCCCGGACTCCTCGACAATATTCTTGACCTCCAAGGCGAGGGTTTCCTTGATCTCCAGCCACTCGCCCCAGTTGGTTGTCTTGGTAAAACAATAGAGCATCAGGTCAATTGAGCTGTCATTGAAACTGTCAACGCGTACGAAAGTTGACACCTCGGGCGGCTGTGCAAAGTCATCATTATTCAGGACAAAGCTTGCTATTTTTTCGCGGACATCGCGCAGCTGATCAATGGTCGTGTCGTAAACAAGGCCGATTTTCCAATATATTCGGCGATGGGTCATGCGGGTAAAATTAATCACGGCATTATCGGATAATTTGGTATTTGGGACAAAAACCGGTGCCTTGTCAAAACGACGGATGGTGGTGGTGCGAAAGCCAATATCTTCAACCGTGCCTTCGACGATACCCTCTACATGGACCCAGTCGCCGGGATGAAATCTTTTTTCCCCAATGATAAACAGGCCGGCAATCAGATTTTTAAAGACATCCTGCGCGCCAAGGGCAACCGCAACGCCGAACAGCCCAAGACCTGCGATCAGAGGCGCGACCGCAATACCCCAAATTTCCAGAATTGCCGCGGCCCCCAGGAAAAATACCAATGCCCTGATTGCCTTGACCAGCCATGTGATCATGCTGTCGGTAAAAAGCCCGCGCAAACCGGAAAAAGACCGACTTAGCGGCCCCACCAGCTTAAAAAACATCCAGAATATGTTAAAGGTGATCAGGGACCGGTTCAGGCTATAAGCACCCTGCTGAAGGCTTTCATTCAGCATCAACACTTCGGTGGCAAGGAAAACACCAATAACGATGGGGATGAACCGTAATGGATGTTCCAAAGCATCGACCACCAGGTCATCGAAATCATTTTCGGTCTTGCGGGCCAGGGCTTTCAGGCGATTGACGATAAATCTGCTGAACAGACGGCGGATCAGTAAAAAGAAAAAGAAGACCAGAAGAGCAAAAATTATTTTGCCGATATCAATGCCAAATACGCCGTACTCCCATACTTCTCTGATGAGAGTGATAAAATCATTAAAACTATTCTTGTCCATTGCTAATCCGTGTTTTTTTTGTTCCTGTTGTTATATCAGCAAAAAGAGATGAAAGATTTATTTTCATCCCCCAGGTCAATGTTGCGACACAGCCTGTATATAAAATTATCCAGCGAATGAATAGCATTGATTGACTAAGTTTTTGTTGGCGGTCCGGTCCAAGAAGAAAATCAACGCCGGAGAATGTGGTACCATATTTTTCGATATTTGCTTCAAGCCCTAAATTAAACAAATACCAGCCGGGAATCGTGCAAGCTGTGATTACAAGGAATTTGATAGTGGCGGGTGCGTTGCTCTTTTTGGCCCATACGGCGTTTAAAGTGATTACGAGAAGCAGGAGATATAAGTAGCCGCCGCCCATCCCAAGAAAACTGTTCTGGGAGATCAGTTCGCTAAGATTGTCTGTATTGGCCGCATCAAAGGCAATATATTTGCAAATATATAACCAAGGGACGGCAGATAAAAAAGTAAGGCTGATTGTTAAGGTCAATAAGCGAACCTGATTGAAAAAGCCGTTAATTTTATATTTTTGAATAACATCATGGGCATAATGGAAAAGGCATAACAGAAATATTATTGGGCCAAAAAGGGCGGAGAAGCGCGTTAATTTTTCAAGAAAGTCCCAGATAGTTGGCCAGATAGCTGGAAAGGAAAAATACAGGCTTAAGGTATAACCAAAATCACCCCACATATTTTGAAATGTAACATTTCGATATAAAGTGGGAGTGCCAATTATATCGTGCATGGCCTCTTCAGTTACACTTAGCCGCAAGAGTAGGAAGCTTATGACAAGAGAAGCAAAAACCCAGGAAGGAAAACGTATATAGTGATGATCGGGGTTAGCCAGCATTTTTTGGCAGATCATGGGAATACTCATACCAAACCATAAAATGAAAATGGCAAAGAGGATAAGGGAGATAAATGAGCCATCAAGGTGGAATAATTCTTTCACATTATAGGGGACGCCGGGCAGCTTTATAACGATGGACATCATGATCGTGAGAAAAGCAATGCTGCCCAACAATAGTAAGCTATTTCTTGTACGTATATTTTTAAGTATGTAATGCGGGCCAATATATGGATTATCCCTTTCTTCTCTGGCGCTGCCGGCTTCTCTGGCACCACCGGCTTCTCTGGCGGTACCGGTTTTCTTCGGAGGCACCGGTACGCTCAGGGAGCGGGTCTGTTCTTTTGGTATCTTTAAGAAAAATGAGAGCAATATAATAAGGAGCGGGTCTGTTATTTCGCCGATATGAGAAGACATAAAAGACTGGAAAATTTCCAAGGCAAAAATACCGATGAATATTAACAGTGACTTTAACCTGATATGCGGCCAGGCTTCCTGCGCGAGCCAGATCAGGCTTCCATAGAGAAATAATTTGAAAAAAAGGCTTTTGGTATTATTAAAAAGACTACCTTCAAGAAAACCGGAAAATGGCAGCCATGAAAATTCCATTCTTTGCCAGTTGAGATCAAGCGAACCTGATCCATTCACAATTACTGCGAAGGCCAGTAAGACAATCAAACCTGGCTCAACATTCTTTATTTTTTTGCTTAAAAAAGGCCATATCAGGATAGCCGCACATATGGCTGATACATCGGATAAATCAATATTATTTCCAAAAATAATAAATCGTGTGGCCAGACTTAACATCGCTGCGAGGGGTAATATCAGGCTTTTGTGCCAGTCATTGTGGAATAGGCCTCTTGCGGCATGGGCAAAGATCATCCAGCCGGTAAAATTAATTAAAAAGTCAGCGGCAACAAATTCCGGGTTCAGTAAAAGCGGTTTCAGCGTGTCCTTAATTTCCTGAAAATCAAAGGTAGGGATAAAAGGAAATAACTGGAAGGATAACCATAGAAACGCTAAAATTATGGGTGTATTTATCGTATCCGCATGGGCAATCTTGGAATATTGGCTTTTGATAAGTAACGACAGCCCCATTCCAATACACAGACCAAGCATATTCCAGTAAACATCGGCAAAGGATGGGGAGCGAAAGGGAACATATACCTGAATGAATTGAATGATAACCGCAAGGCATAACCCGTAACTTACTGTTTTTAAATAGGGTGCCCTTGATGGCCTATTGGGTGATGACAAGCTTTGAAGTCCCAGAAAGCCGAAAGGAATAAAGAGCAGGATATTGCCCAAAATATCCCCAAGAGAGGTGAAGGGGGAAAAACTGTTAAATAACATTTCCCATCGCTCTGAAGACCCTTCATCAAAGTTGAACGAGAAAGGGAATAGTGATCCATATATTATGAGGCCAATAAAAAAAATAAAAATTTTGCGCAATTTTTCCTCATGAATAAATGCTGTTTTCTCTGCCGATTTTTATAGGCTTTTAACTTAAAGCGGTTAATTTTTTTGATTGCGAAACATTTGTTTTATTTTTTCCCATAAATTTTTCTGGCCAAGAGAAGAACCTTGATCAGAAGAAATACGGGTTAATGTATTCCCTACGAGAATAACCTCAGAATTAGAGCGATTTCGCAAAAGAACAGCCTTCCCGGCCTCATTAATGGCTGTGTTTAATCTGATGGAAAGCTTGTTTTCTTTATATTTCATGCCTTCGGTGCCATAGCTTATCAAAGCGTTATTCTGCGCCCCTTTATTTTTATACAGATAATTATTTTCGATGACGGCCCGGCCGCCGTTAGGTAAATCTATTAAATAGCTTGCTGAAATTTCACCCTCATCAAAAATTCTATTGCCGCGCAATAGGGTATTTTTGGCGCGGCTTTTGATCGTATGACCATATTGCGCCCCGCGGGAGATTGAATTTTCCATGACAAACCGGCTAATGTTGCCCACATAAATATTATGTGATAATCTTCCGGTTACCGCATAATCCTGCCTGTTATTGCTGAATTCCGAGTTATAAATATATAAGTTGATATCTGAATTTCCGGATGTCATCAGGCCCATTTCGTTGCCATGAAAATAACAGTTCTCTATGGTCAGTGAACCATTTTGCAGACGAACACCGGCACCATTTTTGTCGGGAACCTTTGCGCCGGAAAATTCAATATTCTGTATATGGACATTTTTGCCATCAATGGTCCAAATGGCTTTGCCGCCGGGTACTGGTCCTGATGATTTTAGGTGCGCAAACCCATTCACGCCTATCAGCATGATGTCATTTTGCGTAATTCTGGCATAATCATTTTCATACAGGCCCGCCATAATTTTGATGATGTCACCGTCTTTTGCCAGTTTAATGGCTTGGCTTGGGCTTTTAAGCTGAAAATCAGGGCCGACCAGCCAGGTTTTAGCACTACCGGAAGAAAAGGCGACTAAAAAGGCGAAACCCATGAGCATAAAGAAACGGATAATTTGGTGGAATATTTTTCTCATTAACGCGAATACTCGGAATAAATGGTTTATTATCACTTTTTTGATTGCATGTTGATGGCGACTAATGGTTACATAGTTTTTGAGATTTGGCAAATAGTGTCGTTGAAATTCATATTGGAATCATCATAAAAAATGGGAGATGGAATATGGACTCTAAGGTTACCACTACTGACATGATTATTATTGGGGCAGGGCCGGTTGGATTGTTCGCTGTATTTGAAGCGGGGCTGCTGGGCATGAAATGCCATCTGGTTGATAATCTGGATCGTTCTGGTGGTCAATGTAGTGAGCTTTATCCGGAGAAACCCATCTATGACATACCATCCCGACCAACGATCACCGGGCAGCAACTGATAGATGATCTGATGACGCAGATTAGCCCCTTCGAGCCGGTTTTTCATTTAAGCCAGCAGGCAAAATCTCTTGACAGGCAGCCAAATGGGAATTGGCGTTTAACCACATCCCGGAATGTTGTTTTGGAGGCCCCAATTGTGGTGATCGCGGCAGGAGCAGGTAGTTTCGTGCCGAAAAAGCCGCCCTATGAGAAACGCGAAGCGTTTGAGGAAAAGTCTATTGATTATGCTGTCTACAGAATGGAAAAATACCAGGATAAAAATATTGTTATTGTTGGCGGCGGTGATTCAGCTCTTGATTGGGCCTTAGGTCTTTCCCCGCTTGCGCAATCGCTAACACTTGTCCATAGAAGAGAAGAGTTCCGCGGTACCAATAATACAGTTCGGCAGGTTCTGAAACTGCAGGCAGCGGGCAAACTGGATGTTCAATATGGCAATATCACGGATCTTTCCGGAGACAATGGCCGGCTTTCCTCTGTGGAGGTCACGACCCTGAAGGGGGACCAGCTCACTATTGACTGTGATTATTTGATGCCTTTCATGGGATTGAAAGTCAGTCTGGGGCCGATTACGGAATGGGGGCTTAATTTGGACAAAAGGCATGTGACTGTTGATCATGAAACTTTTGGAACAGGGCAGGACGGCCTATATGCCATTGGGGATGTCTGTAGTTACCCTGGGAAAATAAAACTTATTCTGACGGGTTTTTATGAAGCGGCGGTTATGGCGCGATCTGCTTTTAAATATGCTTACCCTGATCGGAAACTGGCGGGTGGATATACCACAACCAATAGTGTTCTTCAGGAAAGGCTTGGTATTTCAAGTGATTAGATGGATATAATGAGTGTATGACAAGTCGTGTAGGGCGTAAAATTATTCATCTTCCATTAAGCAGAAATGAGATATGTTCGTGATATGAATGCATATTGCAAATATTTTTTCTGCGGATTATTGGTGCTGTTCCTTATCGGGCCCGGGGCTGGTGCAGTTGCGGCACCCCGGAATAAGGATGTAAATACAGCTCTGGATAAAAGATTCGCTTTTCAGGAAAGGCGGCAACCCGTAGAGGATAGCCTGATAAAACCCGAAGTAAGGCGTGGCCCAATATCCAATAAAATATATCGGCAGGACAAGGCGCGGGAAGCGATGAAGTCAGGCCGTATTGTTTCCTTGTCGGTCATACGGAAACAGGTTCAAAAAAACTTTCCGGGAAAAATTATTGATGTTCGGTTGTTTGAGCCGAAGAATAAAAATCTGCCGTATATTTATCGGGTTAAAGTACTTCGAAAAGATGGTAAATTACTCATACTTAATTTAAATGCCGCAACGGCCCAAATTGTTGGTGTAAAGGGGAATCGCTAATGCGTTTGTTACTTGTTGAAGATGATCCTGATTTGTCGCGGCAAATGAAAGCTATACTCGAAGATGATGGATATGCGGTTGATGTTTCCATGGATGGGGAAGATGGTCATTTCCTTGGGGAAACGGAAAGTTATGATGCGATTGTTCTGGATCTTGGTTTGCCGATCATGGATGGGGTCAGCGTCTTATCCAAATGGCGCAAGGCGGGGATATCAACGCCGGTACTGATTTTGACGGCGCGGGACGACTGGTCTGAAAAGGTGAAGGGCCTTGATGCCGGCGCGGATGATTATGTGACGAAACCCTTTAAAATAGAAGAAGTGTTGGCGCGAGTTCGTGCCTTAATTCGCCGCGCGGCGGGGCAGGCCTCTCCTGAATTATCCTGCGGCAGCGTAACGCTGAATACCAGCAGCGGTAAAGTGACCGTTGATGGTATGCCCATTCGACTGACGGCGCAGGAATATAAGCTATTGTCTTATTTGATGCATCATCCTCAGAAAATCATCTCTCGGACAGAATTAACCGAACATATTTATGATCAGGATTTTGACCGTGATTCTAATACAATTGAGGTTTTTGTGACACGCGTTCGCAAAAAACTGGGTGTGAGTATTATTAATACAATTAGAGGATTGGGATATCAGCTTGTTGATCCAGAAGAACAGCCAGAAGAACAGCCAGAAGAACAAAAAACCTAACAAAGGCAACAAGTCTTTATGGTTCAGGCTGATGTCCTATTCAGCTGTCTGGACGTTTTTCGCCCTGATGTTCGGGGGGTATCTCTTGTCGCTGACTTTCAAAGAAACCATTGAGGAAAATTTTGATGAACGCCTCAATGGCCTGCTGGAAAATCTCATTGGTATCAGCGGCAGCAATTCAGATGGTCAGGTCAGCTTTTACCGGGCCATGGTTGACCCGAGGTTTGAACAGCCCTATTCGGGATGGTATTGGCAGATATCAGCAGAAGATCAGGAACCTTTCCGGTCGCGCTCCCTTTGGGATGAAAGTCTTGAGCCGGAATTGAAGTTTCCGGTTCTTCAGAGCCGCTTTTCGATTGTTACAGGGCCGGAGGGCCAGCAGTTACGCCTGGTGGAAAAAGATGTTTCCATACCGGGAGATACAACCGTTTTTCGCTTCACTGTCGCCATAGACAGATCTGAAATTAATGCGCAATTGGATCGTTTCGACAATATTCTGATCTACTCGCTCAGCGCCCTTGGCCTTGGTTTGATTGCGGCCTCTTTTTTGCAGATCTACCTGGGGTTAAAACCTTTAAGAAATATTCGTCTGTCATTATTGAAAATCCGTACCGGTGAGGCTGAACATTTGCCGGAAGATTTTCCGACAGAAATTCAACCGCTTGCCGATGAATTGAATGCTTTACTGGACCATAATAATCAGGTCATTGATCGCTCGCGCACTCAGGTTGGCAATTTGGCTCATGCCTTGAAGACACCGTTGGCTGTGTTGTTGAATGAATCGGCGTTACACAAGGGTGCTTTGCCAGAAATGGTCAGTAAGCAATCAGAAATGATGCGGCGTCAGGTGGATCATTATCTGCGTCGGGCAAGGGTGGCTGCCAGCACAAAGGTTATTAGCAGCCGTACAGAAATTATGCCAGTATTACAGGATATTTGCCGGGTCATGGCGCGGATTTATCGTGATAAGCAATTCATCTTTTCGCCGAGTGAGGAAAAAGCCCGCCTTTTGTTCCGTGGGGAGCGCCAGGATTTAGAGGAGATGGTTGGCAATCTTATTGAGAATGCGGCGAAATGGGCGGAGAAAAGAGTCACAATCTCTTGCGTGCGGGAAGGGAAACAGATTTTCATTCAAGTGGCAGACGATGGTCCGGGTATTGACAAACAGGTCCGGGATTCAGTTTTTATGCGCGGCGAGCGCCTTGATGAAGATACGCCCGGCACAGGGCTTGGCCTGTCCATTGTGAAAGATCTGACAGTTTTATATGAGGGGAAAATCAGTCTTACAGATAATGAACCCCATGGATTATTGGCCCGCCTGTCCTTGCCGGCGGGACATATATCGTCATAGCTGAATTTTATGTTCAGGAATGGTTCATGATCTTTGACATAACCTATAGGCATAATAAACAAGTGGGTTCGTGACATGAAAACAGCAAAAACAGCAATTATCCTAGCAGGCCTTTTAACGCTGACAGCGTGTGAACCAGGGTCAAAACAGGGCTTTGGTACTTTTCTCGGGGCTATTGGCGGCGCGGCCATCGGGTCTGCTATCGGTGATAATGGTGATGGTGCGACGCATTTTCTGGCGGTTGCTGCGGGCACTATGGCAGGGGCTGCTATTGGCAGCAGTATCGGTAAATCCCTGGATGATGCGGATCGTCAGGCGATGGCCCGTAATCAGCAAATGGTCCTGGAAACATATCCATCCGGTCAAACGTCCAGCTGGCATAATCCAGATTCGGGAAATTCAGGCAGCTATACACCCCAGCCGGCTTATCAGGATAAAAACGGGGCATATTGCCGCGAATATCAACAAACCATAACGATTGGTGGCAAGGCGGAAGAGGCTTACGGCAAGGCGTGCCGACAGCCTGATGGTGCCTGGAAAATCGTAACCTAATAGATTAGAACATCATGTAAATGTGAAAAATACCTACCCAAGTTTCAACCAGTTTTAAGCGGTTTCGGCATATTTGTGAACATGCCCCTCCCCACAATTGTACATAATGCCGCCGGAACCGTTTAAATCCTAAAATCTGGCAAATCCCCAAATCCGGTCCGAAAGAACCATTTCTCGGGCTTTTCTTATTTCTCTCAGTTTAAAAGTGAATGTTGCTATATACTGCCTGCTTCCCTTTAAGGCTACGTTCCGTTACAGTTGGTGTTTCAATATTCATTTTATATTTAAGGGGATTATAGCTATGGGCACTTTGGGCATTTTCGGAATTGTATTTCTTGTTACCGGCATCATTCTTCTTCTTATGGGGGTGCAAACGGTACGGCAGGGTTATGCTTATACCGTTGAGCGATTTGGGCGTTATACGAAAACACTTAAGCCCGGGTTTCATATTATCATTCCTTTCTTTGATCGCGTGGGTTCAAAGGTCAGCATGATGGAGAGGGTATTGGATATCCCTTCACAAGAGGTGATTACGAAGGATAACGCCATGGTTCGCGCGGACGGCGTAGTATTCTTTCAAGTGATGGATGCGCCAAAGGCCACATATGAGGTCAATGATATGATCCTCGCCATTCTCAATCTGACCATGACCAATTTACGCACGGTTATGGGGTCAATGGATCTTGATGAATTATTGTCACAGCGCGATAGAATTAATGGCCGTCTTTTGGATGTGGTGGACGATGCCACCCAGCCCTGGGGCATCAAGATCACCCGTATTGAGATTAAAGATATTGAACCCCCTCGGGATATCGTGGATGCTATGGCCCGCCAGATGAAGGCAGAGCGTGAGAAACGGGCTAATATTCTGGATGCGGAAGGTTTCCGGCAAGCCGAAATTCTGCGTGCGGAAGGGGAAAAACAGGGGGCTATCCTCGAAGCTGAAGGCCGCCGTGAAGCTGCGTTCCGTGATGCCGAGGCGCGCGAAAGGGAAGCGGAAGCGGAAGCAACGGCGACGACATTGGTTTCCAATGCTATTGCCAGCGGCGATGCGCGGGCAATTAATTATTTCATCGCGCAAAAATATGTGGAAACTTTGGGCCAATTTGCTGATTCGCCGAATGAGAAACTTGTCTTTATGCCACTTGAAGCCAGCGGTGTTATCGGTGCGCTTGGGGGGATGACAGATATGTTAAAAGACATTAGTAAGGCCCCTAAGGCTACCGCCGGTTCAGTTCCAAGATCTGGTTCCTAAAATAAGTTTTGATGGAAAGAGATTTTGTAAAGCGTGGGTAAAAGAGCGGGCATAAGGAGTGAAAAATGGAATTTTTAAATGACCTTATACTGAATCATTGGATATGGTTTGTAATGGCGCTGCTATTGGTGGGGTTGGAAATGGCCGCCCCCGGCGTGGTGTTTCTATGGATGGCTATTGCCAGTTTTTTAGTGGGGAGTATGGTATATTTCATGCCTGGTCTTGGCTGGGAAGTACAATTCATAATCTTTGCGATATTAAGCATCATCAGTGTTTTCATGGGCCGAACTTTTCTGAAGAGAAATCCGATTGAAACAGATGATGAAAATTTAAATCAGCGGGGACATCAATATATAGGCCAGACTTTTAACCTGATCCGGGATATGGAAAATGGCAAAAGCAAGGTTCATATTGGCGATAGCAACTGGAGCGTAGAAGGTGACTTCGAGGCTAAAAAAAATGACAAAGTAAAAGTCATTGACGTAGATGTTACGGTCTTGAGAGTGGAAAAGGCCTGAATATTTGGCCTTTTCTAACGCTATCATGAGGCAAGTTCAGCGAATGACGAGGTTTTAGTCGTCTGTCATAAGGGCCATGCCCTCAGAAAGATAATCAGGAAACAGAGGCGCGCGTATTAAATATTCTGCGGTATGGTCATTAGCGGCATCACGGGCATCTTTTACCGCAGCCCCCCATTCAGATTTACCATAAGTCCCCCGGCCCAGCCACATTAAGGCGACAAGCTCGCTTCGTTCTTCCTCATTCATACTATTAATGGCGGATTTTAATTCCTGATAGGCTGAATCACAACCGCGCTCTTCGCTGACGGAAGTATCGGCTTTTGCGGCGAGGGAAAATTCTGAATAATGTTGCGGGGCAGTATTATCAGCGAGTTCTTCACCAATAATAGCACATGATGATTCGCTGACTTCCCGCGCCATTGAAATTATGAACTCAATCTTAGTCTGACTTAAGGTATCCATTTCTATTCTCCGTTCATGTAAATAGTTTACCATCAAACAAAGGATGCACCAAGAGATGAAGGAAGGCCTTGATGCAGATCAGAAATTTCAGACCTTTAGAGGGTTACTCGTGCGAATCAGAGCCATAAACGGCGTGATCCTCCGGTTTCCAGGGGGCATATTTATGCATGATATTATTGAATAATGCGCTGCCAAGATGGTTGTTTAACCATCGGGACAGGTGAGGATAGGGCGCGGCAGAGAACCATGCTTTATCCACATGGGCGAATTGCCGGATGAAGGGTAATATCGCGAGGTCGGCCAGCGTTAGTTTTTGCCCAAGGAGGAAAGGGGTCTGTTGTAGCATCTGATCTAGCTGGTTAAGGAAAAATTCACCTTGCTCCCGATAAAACCCCTGTGTTTGCTCGGGGAAACGGGAAGCATATTTATATTTATCCAGAGCGGCTTTGAAAGCATCGTCATTGGTTCTCACCAGATCATCACATTGGGGAATGAGTTTTTGCCAGTTCTCAGGGTCATTTTTACTGATGGCCCATTTGAGGATGGCATAACTTTCGTCAATGACCAGACTTTTGCCCGATTTATTGGGAACCTGTAAAACCGGTACCGTTGCTTTTGGCGAGATAGCGATCATCTCGGGCGGCTTATCCCTTAGCACCACTTCACGTAATTCATATTTGATACGGGCATATTGCAACCCAAGGCGCGCCCGCATAGCATAAGGACAGCGCCGAAAGCTATATAATATGGGTAGGTCATGTGTCATAAATCGGCCTAATATACATTTGAGGCTATTGGTGGTACTGTTAGCATAATGGCTATACATTCTAAATTATATCAGAGAAAAGGGAAAGAAAATGAGTAAACTATCCATGGGATTAGATAAGCATGTCGCTTCGGGCCTGTGTTATGTGCTTGGCTGGGTAACGGGATTGATTTTTTTTATACTTGAGAAAGAAGATCAGGATGTTCGTTTTCACGCCATGCAATCCATTGTGGTTTTTGGGGGGATCAGTTTATTGAATATTGCGCTTTCTATCAGCCTGGTGGGCATTCCCTTGATTCCGATCGTCGCTATCATTGGATTTATCTTATGGATTTTACTGATCATCAAGGGATTTCAAGGTGAAAAATACAAGTTGCCCTATGTTGGGGACCTGGCAGAAAAATGGGCTTCTCAGATAAAGGCGTGATCGGCCAATGCGTTAATCTTAATTATCCGCAGCCCCCAGATTGATTAAGTGGCATTTTCTTAAAAGTCTCTCAATTCTTTAACAAATGATGAAGAAATAGCGGATATGGTTCCCCTTTAATGCCAGGGGATAAATATGAACATAAAGTATTTTTCTATTGCCGGATATTTTATACTGATGCTCTTTTTCCCGCCTTCTGCCGGGGCAGAAAGCCTGTCTGGAAAAGCTCATCTTTCAAACCAGAATATACTCATTTCAGGGCCACAAAAATATCAGGGCCAGATTGATCTTCGGTCACATTTACCCATGGGGGACGAATTTGCCCTGACCAAAGTTATTGTAAGTTTTATGTTTCAGGATGACAAGGAATGGGTTCGCGCAACTGGCGAGTCCAGCCTGCAAGATACCGGCAAAATCATTCGGCATTCAGGCTCTGCATTTCGGAAAAAAGAAGTTTCGGGGCAAACTGATTATCTTTACGTCTCCAGGGATATTGTTGATCTGACCAACGAAGGGGAGGTCGCAGAACTGACTATTGGCCGAAATATATTTTATGGTACGACATTGCGACGCCGGGATGTCACGAAAGAGATATTGGGCCAAAAAAGCCTGTTGCTGGGTACCTATAATGATGCCGGGGATAATGGTCGCTTGCGGCAACATTACAGACTAACCGATGAAATATTGGAAACCCGGCAGGACGGTTATGACGGCCCTTTCGAAATACGCCATAAATATCTGGATTTATCTGCCGTACAGGATATTGCCCGGACGGGAATACTTGATTTCGAATTGGCCGCCGGGGAGGGGGATTATATCTTTGTTGAAGCCCGCGTTTCGTTTGCAGGCCATATTATGGGCAGGCAGGCGGCCCCGGAACATGCAGATCCTTTCATTAAACCAATATGGCTGGCGATGATCGGCCTACCTCTTGGGGGGGTGGTCTGGTGGAAAAAAAACCGTGTGGCTTCTGCTCAAAAACAACCGGGCCGAAATAGGCGAAGGCTAACGAGGCAACCTTTAGGCGTTAAATAAGGCATTGAATTGCTTAACGGCTTCTTTAGGGCCTTGGTTATAATTCCAAATGCCGCCGGATACCGCAAGGAAATCAACCCCTGTGTCAATCAATTCTTTAGCGTTATCCAGGGTAATGCCGCCAATGGCAACGCAGGGAACCTCGAATAATTCTACCCACCATGACAATATTGCCCTATCAGCGGCTGTGGTGGTCTCTTTGGTTTTTGTTGGAAAAAAAGCCCCGAAGGCCACATAATTCGCGCCTTCTTCTGCGGCGGTCATGGATAGATGGCGGCTATCCTTACAGGTCACGCCAACAATGCGGTCGTCCCCAACGATGGCACGGGCCGCTTCATAGGACATATCGTCCTGACCAATATGGACACCATCTGCGTCAACTTTTTTGGCAATATCAGGCCGGTCATTGATGATAAAAGCCACTTCATGGGCATGACAGATCGGCATCAGCATTTCTGCGGCGGCAATAATGTCTTCGTCTGAAGCATCCTTCATACGTAACTGTAGGCTCGCGACCGGCCCGCCGTTCAAAGCCTCTGTCAATTGCCCGGCAAAATCATCCAATTCAAAGACGGGCGGGCTGATGATATATAATTGGGTATTGGCCATAAATTCACCTATTTTTCCAAAACTTTGACACCTGGCAATTCCTTGCCTTCCATCCATTCGAGGAAGGCGCCGCCGGCGGTGGAAATATGGGAAAACTGACCTGCCACACCGGCATGGTTGAGGGCCGCGACTGTATCGCCGCCGCCGGCAACGGAAATTAGTGATCCCTGTGCTGTCAGGCTTCCGGCAGCTTTGGCCAAGGCAACGGTTGCCGCATCGAAGGGCGCAAGTTCAAAAGCGCCCATGGGTCCGTTCCAAATCAGGGTTTTGCAGTTTTTTAACATTTCGGCGAGGCCCGCGATGGAAGCAGGGCCCACGTCTAAAATCATTTCATCACGTGCCACGTCATCAAGCGCGATGGTGCGACTTTCTGCACCTGCCTTGAATTCCCTGGCAACGACAAGGTCTGTGGGCAGATGAATCACGCAATTTTGCTGCGTGGCCTTGGCAAGAATGGCCCGCGCGGTATCGGCCAGATCATGTTCGCACAGGGATGCACCCACATCAATGCCCTGTGCGGCAAGAAATGTATTGGCCATGCCGCCGCCAATGATCAGGTGATCGACTTTTTCCACTAAATTGGTTAAGACATCAAGCTTGCTTGAAACTTTGGCCCCGCCAACAACGGCGCATAGGGGCCGCTGTGGATTGCCAAGGGCTTTTTTAAGGGCAATTAATTCTTTTTCCAGGGATAAGCCGGCGGCTGATGGGATCAGATGGGCAATACCCTCGGTCGAGGCATGGGCCCGGTGACTGCAGGAGAAAGCCTCATTGACATAAAAATCGGCATTGTCAGCTAATGCTTTGGCAAAGTCCGGATCATTGCTGGTCTCTCCCGGATGAAACCGCAGGTTCTCCAGCAGAAGAACCAAGTCATCTTCCATGGCGTCCAGGGTTTCTGACACAATGTCCCCAGTGCAGTCATTGACAAAAACCACGGCTTTTTTTAAACCATCAGCTAATGGCTGTGCCAGTTGTTCAAGCGACAGTTCCGGCACCACTTCGCCTTTCGGGCGGCCAAAATGGGACATGACGATCACTTGTGCGCCCTTAGCCATCAAATGAAGGATGGTTGGCACAACAGACCGAATACGGGTATCGTCGGTAACATATGGATTGCCGTCCTTATCTTTGCCCATGGGGACATTAAGGTCGGCACGAATGAGGACGCGCTTGCCTTCAAGCGCGCCCAGATCAGCAATATTTTTATAGTGTGTCATGAATTTAAAGGCCAGCCATAACCTTGGCTGTGTCTGACATACGATTGGAGAAGCCCCACTCGTTGTCATACCAGCTCAGGATACGTACCAGATTGCCGTCCATAACAGATGTCTGGGAAGCATCAAAGCTTGAGCTTGCCGGATCATGGTTGAAATCAATGGATACGGTTGGTTCCGTAATATAGGCCAGAACGCCCTTCAGGCGGCCATTTGCTGCTGCCTGGATTGCGCCGTTGATTTCATCAATGGTTGTGGATTTCTTGGCAATGAATGTCAGATCAATCATAGACACATTTGGTGTTGGTACGCGCACGGATGTGCCGTCTAGCTTACCCGCCAGTTCCGGCAGAACCAGACCAACAGCGCGGGCGGCGCCGGTTGATGTGGGAATCATGCTCAGGCCGCAGGCACGGGCGCGGCGCGGATCGCTATGCAGGGTATCCAGAATGCGTTGATCACCAGTATAAGCATGAACGGTTGTCATGATTCCCTTTTCAATGCCGACGGCATCATGAAGTACCTGAGCCACCGGGGCAAGGCAGTTTGTGGTGCAAGAGGCGTTGGAGACAATGATGTGGTCCGCGGTCAAGGTGTCATGGTTTACGCCGTAAACGACAGTGTTATCAACGCCGGATGCCGGAGCGGAGATCAAGACTTTCTTCGCACCCGCATCAATATGCGCGGATGACTTTTCCTTGTCAGCGAAGAAGCCTGTGCATTCGTAAACAATGTCAACGCCAAGATCGGCCCATGGCAGGTCGGCGGGGTTACGCTCTGCGGTTACTTTAATGGGATTGCGGCCCAGATTCATGACATCGCCGTCAACATTCACATCAAATGGAAAGGCCCCATGGACAGAGTCCCGTTTCAATAGATAGGCGTTCATATCGACAGCGCCAAGATCATTGATGCCGACAACGTCGATATCGTCTCTGCCTGATTCATAAATCGCTCTAAGGGCTAAACGTCCGATCCGGCCAAAGCCGTTGATTGCAACACGAATAGTCATGAATATATTCTCCGTAATTTTAAATTAAAAGTTTGTTTTTAACGGCAACGATAATTGCCTCTGCTGTAATTCCGAAATGTTCATATAGTATATTAGCCGGTGCCGAAGCGCCAAAGCTTTCCATGCCGATAATAATACCCTCTCTGCCAACATAGCGTTCCCAGCCAAATTTAGAACCGGCTTCGATGGAAACATTAATGTCTGCATCGCCGAGAACCTCGGCTTTGTATTCTTCTGGTTGTTCGTCGAAAACATCAGTGCAGGGCATGGAAACCACGCGGGTTGGAATGCCGTCGGCTTGCAGGGCTTTATGGGCAGCAACCGCGATCTCAACTTCTGATCCTGTGGCAATGATGGTGACTTTTGCATCACCCTTCGCGGGCCGTAATTCATAGCCGCCTCTGGCCACCAGATTTTCGGAGCTGTGGGTGAGGCGAACAGGTTCAAGTGCCTGGCGGGTTAACGCCAGAACACTGGGCCGCGTTTTATCCTGCAAGGCGCAGGCCCAGGCTTCGGCCGTTTCAACGGCATCGGCAGGGCGGTAGGTCGCAAGATTAGGCATGACGCGCAGGCTCATTAAATGCTCCACCGGCTGATGAGTCGGCCCGTCTTCGCCAAGGCCGATGCTGTCATGGGTCATGACATAAATCACCCTTTGTTCCATCAAGGCGCTCAGGCGAATGGCCGAACGGCAATAATCGGTAAAGACCATGAATGTGCCGCCGTAGGGGATATATTCCCCGTGCAGCGCAAGCCCGTTCATAACCGCAGACATCCCAAATTCCCGCACCCCGTAATACATATAGCGGCCTGAAAAATCTTTGGCAGTGATCGGGCTTTGGTCTTTGGTTTTAGTATTGTTTGATCCGGTTAAATCCGCAGACCCGCCAATGGTTTCCAGCAGGATGGGATTTATGACATCAAGGGCCATTTCGGATGCCTTGCGGGTCGCGACCTTTACCGGATTCTCAACCAGATCTTTTTTATAGGCTTCAAGAGCCGCGTTGAAATTGGCCGGAAGATCCTTATTCAGCCGGCGCGTGAAATCAGATTTAACCGCCTCATCCAGGCCATCAAAGGCTATTTTCCACTGTTCAGACAGATATTGAGACCGCGTACCGGCTTTGCGCCATGAACCCAGGATATCTTCTGGAATTTCAAAAGGCGCATGGGGCCAGTTGAGCATTTTACGGGCGGCGGCAATTTCAGTATCACCAAGGGGCGCGCCATGAATGCCGGCGGTGCCCTGTTTTGTCGGGGCGCCGTAGCCAATGGTGGTTCGGCAGGCAATCATGGACGGGCGATCATCATTCTTGGCGGCCTCGATGGCGGCGTCGATTTCTGCCATATCGTGGCCATTGATGGCTTGTACATGCCAGCCAGAGGCAGCAAAACGGGCCATTTGATCGTCGGACACGGTGGCGCTTGTGCTGCCATCAATACAAATTTCGTTATCGTCCCACAGCACGATCATCTTGCCAAGTTTCCAATGTCCGGCCATGGAAATGGCTTCGTGGCTGATGCCTTCCATAAGGCAGCCATCACCGCAGATCACGTAGGTATGATGATCAATGACATTGCCGATCCGTGCATTGGATAACCGCTCTGCCAAGGCAAAACCAACGGACGAGGCAAGGCCCTGCCCAAGTGGTCCGGTGGTCATCTCAATGCCGGGCAGTTCGCCAAATTCCGGATGGCCGGCGCAAGGGTAATGCAATTGGCGAAAGTTTTTAATGTCGTCCATGGTCGGCCGATCATATCCGGTAAGATGCAGCAGCGAATAAAGCAACATCGAGCCATGGCCGGCAGACAGAATAAAGCGATCCCGATTAGGCCATTCCGGCCATTTTGGATCGTACCTTAGATGTTTTGTGAAAAGAACGGTTGCGACATCGGCCATGCCCATAGGCATGCCTGGATGCCCGGAATTTGCCGCCTGTACGGCATCCATGGACAAAGCGCGAATTGCATTGGCCATATCGGTTTGTGAAGTTGTCATGTTATTCTTACCGGCTGTATAAAAATTGATGAAAAAATACCCAGCTAAATTACTCAGTTATTGGCGGCACAATGAACGTTTGCGGCTCTTTCGTCAACCTGCTTGTATGATTTTTTGCGTTTTCCAGGGCTTCTGAATTGTTTTTGTTTTTTTGTCTTCAAAAAGCCGTTTTAATTTGTAACAATGTCTTTATATGAAATAAATATGTGATTTATAATTTCAGAGAATGGGAAGAGCATGCGAAACAGCAAAAAAGCAATGAGCGCAGAACAGGCTCAGGCGGCAATGGAAGAAGCCTTAACCCGTTTGGAAAGAGCCGTCCTCAGCCACAAGCCGCAAGATATAACAAGTGCTGGCGAGCAGGCGATTTATATTGAACGGCTTGAAAATGAAAACAAGCAAATGAATCGCGACCTGAGTGAAATGAAAAAACATTGCGTTGCCTTGAAAAACGGTTACGAAATTTTGGAAAAAAAATGCCGCCGGCTGGAAGATGCCAATGATTCGGCGGAAAAAGAATTGGCCACCACTTTGCAGGACCTTGATCAGCTGATCGCACAGAAAAGCCTTCATTGAGATTTATATTTAAAGAATCACCTTAGGGAACAACCATGGTCAATGTAACTGTAAAATTTAATAATCAGGATTACCACCTCGCGTGTAAGGATGGTGAAAGCGGAAGATTGTTGCAATTGGCCGATTATGTTAATGGCAAGGCTGATATGATTGCAGAGGCTATGGGGTCTGTATCAGATATTCGTCTGTTATTGATGACCGCTATTTTACTTGCTGACGAATTGTATGAGGCCCGGGATGGCAAACCCATGGCTTTAAAAGATGAGCAGGATGTGGCGGCCCAAATGGAAAAAACACTCGCTCATACCCTCAAACGCATCGAGGACATCACGCGCGAGGTTGAGGGCTAAGGGCTTTACTCTGCCGCAACCTCATTCATCCACAGCCTTATGTGTGGCACCTGTGTGAAGCTTGTCCGTAATGGCGCGGAAGAAGCTTATGGTTTCATATTTGGAATTGCGTGCATCTTGGAAATTACGGTCGGTGGAATTTTTGACGATGACGATATTCTCCGGCTGATTAATATAGATATACTGGCCGTAAACGCCGACCGCGAAGAATTCACCGGCGCGGGCATCAGGGGCGAGCCACCATTGGAAACCATAGCCAAATTTATTGGCCCCCGGCCTATTATAATCTGAAGCGGGGCGGGTTACCGTTTTAACCCACTCGGCGGGGATGACTTGTTCGCCGTTCCAATGACCATTGTTAAGATACAATCGACCAAAGCGCGCATAATCGCGGGTTCTGGCATTCAGGCCGCCCAGGGCAAATTCCGCGCCGGCGGAATCGGTCAGCCATTTGGCGTCAGATTCCATGCCGATTTTGGACCAGATGTGATCTTCTGCCTGCTGAATGAGGCTTTTGCCGGTCACTCTGCGCGCAATCATGCTGATGATATGGGTATCCATGGAGACATAGTGAAATTTCTGGCCGGAGGGCGTTTCTTTGACCAAGGTTGTCGTGAATTCGTCCAGAGATCCGCCAATGGCCAATATGCGGCCCATCCGATTAATGTCCGAATTAAAGTCCCCGTAATCCTCATTCCATAAAAGACCGGACGACATTTGCAATACATCACGAATGGGCACCCCTTCGTATCCGCTGTTCATCATTTCCGGCAGATATTTTTCCACAGGTGCGTCAATATCAATCAATCCGGCATGAACCGCGATACCAAATAAACTCACAGTGAAGGATTTGGCCATAGACCATGATATCCTCAGATCATTTTCTCCGGTGCCCTGATAATATTGTTCGAAATTGATTTTGTCATCTTTGATCACCAGTAATGCCGTGGTTGCCCGGCGATTCAGAAACGCATCGGTGGCGACAGTTTGGCCTTGATAGGTAAAATTGTTCGGCAAGTCATTTGGGTGATGGCCAAAATCATAAATTTCGCCAGAACGTTTGATGGGCTTGGCCTGGAATGTTTTATCCATATGGGAAAAGTTATGGACAATTTTATCCTCATCAAACAGGGTCATCGTGCCATAAAGCCGGTTCGCCTGTTCGTGATTAATGGCGACAATTACAGCAAAGATCACCAGCGCAAGAAATAATGTTGCTCCGGTAATTCTCAATAATTTTCCCATATTCTTTTCCTTATTCTTTCCCTTATTCTGGCCCCTTATTCTGGCCCCTTATTCCGGTTTAGTCCAGCGTAACACAGGATTGCGGGCGGCCAAAGTTTCATCTAATCTTTTTAGGGGCGCAAGATATGGCGCGCCTTTAAATAATGCCGTATTCCCGGCTTTGGCCTGCGTCACTAAATGACGTAAGGCGGCGATAAATTGGTCCAGGGACTGTTTGCTTTCGCTTTCCGTTGGCTCTATGAGCATGGCCCCATGGACGACCAGGGGAAAATACATGGTCATGGGATGATAGCCTTCGTCGATCATCGCCTTGGCAAAATCAAGGGTTGTGATGCCCGTTCCATTTAAAAAACGATCATCAAACAGGCATTCATGCATGCAAGGTCCTTCAAAGCTTGCGGACATGATATCCTGTAATGATGCCATGACGTAATTGGCATTCAGAACGCTGTCTTCAGCAACGCGGGCAAGGCCATCAGAACCGTGGGACATCATAAAGGCAAGTGCGCGGATATTCATGCCCATTTGACCATGAAAGGCTGTCATGCGGCCAAAACTGTCAGAACCCTCTGCCACATGTTCAATCATTTGGAAACCATCCTCGCCGTGAATAACATAGGGTACGGGGGCAAAAGGGGCCAAGGCTTTGGACAGGACAACCGGGCCCGCCCCCGGACCGCCGCCGCCGTGGGGCGTGGAGAAGGTTTTATGCAGATTAATATGCATGGCATCAATGCCCAGATCGCCGGGACGTACTTTGCCGACGATAGCGTTGAAATTGGCGCCATCGCAATAGAAATATCCGCCGGCATCATGAACGGCATCTGCGATTTCAATAATATCATTTTCAAACAGGCCGCAAGTATTGGGGTTGGTGAGCATAATGGCCGCCACATCAGGACCAAGAGCCTCTTTAAGGGCCTCCAGGTTTACCCGGCCTTTATCATTGGCGGGGATGGACTTTACTTTATAGCCACATAAGGCAGCGGTTGCCGGATTGGTACCATGGGCAGATTCAGGGGCCAGAACGATAGTGCGGTTTTCGCCGCGTTTATCCAGAGCCGCCCGAATGGCCATCAGGCCGCAAAGCTCGCCGTGGGCCCCGGCTTTCGGGGACATGGCAACGGCGGGCATGCCTGTCAGTGTCTTTAACCAATGGGCTAATCTGTCCATAAGGTCGAGCGCGCCCTGAACTGTAGAGATGGGCTGCAGAGGATGAATGTCGGCAAGGCCCGGCAGGCGGGCGACTTTTTCATTAAGGCGTGGATTATGTTTCATGGTGCAGGAACCAAGGGGATATAGTCCCAGATCAATGGCATAATTTTTTCGGCTCAGACGGGTATAATGCCGCATGGCTTCAGGCTCGGACAAGCCAGCAAGCCCAATTTCATTATCGCGAGTGATGCCGCCGAGACGATTTTTACCGAGACGATTTGTAAATGCCGGCACCTCTTCCAGGTCAACGCCGGTACGCTGATTATCGCCAATTTCATAAATCAGTAATTCATCCTGCTCCAGGCCGCGATTCCCCGTATGGGTGGCGATGCTGTCTGGGGACAGATTGGCGGCGGTATTAATGCCCGTAGGGCGACCTTGCTTGTTCATCATTTTACCAGCTCCTTCACTGCGCCGACCAGTTTGTTCATGTCATCTTCCGTCACAGTTTCCGTGACCGCGATGAGTATTCTATTTTTCATGTCCGGGTCATTCGGGTAGAGCCGTGATAAAGGAACGCCGCCCAGTATGTCGACATTGGCAAGACGTTCTATGGCGATTTCAGCATCCATAGGCAGCAAGACGGTGAATTCATTAAAGAAGGTCTTGTTTAAGACCTCAATGCCGTCAATGGGGGCGAGTTTGTCGGCCAGCTGTACGGCTTTGGCATGATTAAGCTGTGCCAGATGCCGAAATCCTTTCTCGCCCAATAATGTCATATGAATGGTGAAGGCGAGCGTACACAGGCCCGCATTTGTGCAGATATTACTGGTGGCTTTTTCTCGCCGGATATGTTGCTCGCGGGTGGACAGGGTCAGGACATAACCCCGTTTGCCGTCCGCATCCAGCGTTTCCCCGCAGACACGGCCCGGCATGGTACGGACAAATTTCTGGCGGGTGGCAAGAAGTCCTACATAAGGGCCGCCAAAGGTGAGGCCATTGCCAATGGACTGGCCTTCGCCAACTACAATATCCGCCCCCATAGAGCCTGGGGATCGTACCGCACCCAAAGAGATAACTTCGGTCACAACAACAACGAGCAATGCCTTGCGGGCATGAAGCGCCTCGGCCAATTTGGTATAATCCTGTATGGTGCCAAAAAAGTCCGGGTTCTGGACAACAACGCAGCTTGTCTCATCATCAATCTGCTCAATCAGGTCATCAACCAGATATGTGCTTGCGGGGTTGGTCAGGGTCACATTATCTGTGAATTTAGTCGCGCATTTGGCGACCTCGATATATTGTGGATGAAGACTGCCGGACAGGATGGCTTTTTTCTTGCGGCTGGCCCGCCGGGCCATCAATATCGCTTCGCCGCATGCGGTCGATCCGTCATACATGGAGGCATTGGAGACTTCCATGCCGGTAATCTGAGCCACCTGTGTCTGAAATTCGTAGAGGGCCTGCAACGTGCCTTGGGATATCTCCGGCTGATAGGGCGTGTAAGCCGTCAGAAACTCGCCGCGCTGAATCAAGTGATCGACCGTGCTGGGCACATAATGGCGGTAGGCGCCGGCTCCGCAAAAGAAGGGGACGGATCCTGCGGGAATATTTTTTTCCGCCAGAGCGCGAAATTCTCTGTCTACTTCCATTTCCGACATATGAGCCGGCAAATCGACATGGTGTTTTAAGCGCGCGGCGCGGGGCACATCTTTAAACAGGTCATCAATGTGACTGACGCCGATTTTTGCCAGCATTTGCTCGCGATCGGATGGACTTAGCGGTAAATAACGCATGATTTTCCTGCAATCTATATTAATTAATGAAGGCTATTCCAGTCCGTTGGTGAAGGCTTTGTAAGCATCGGCGTCCATAAGGCCATCAAGTTCATCCATGTCGGAAAGGCTGACCTTGAAAAACCAGCCATCGGTTTCCGGATGGGCATTGACCAGGGCCGGCTCATCGGTCAGATTTTCGTTAATGGCGATCACTTCGCCGCTAACGGGGGCATAGATTTCACTGGCGGCTTTGACGGATTCGACAACGGCAATTTCATCGCCCTTGTCATGATCACTGCCAATTTCCGGGACTTCGATAAAGACAATATCACCAAGGGCATTCTGGGCATATTCTGTGATGCCAACGGTGCCAATTTCGCCTTCGATGGAAATCCATTCATGCTCTTCTGAATAATATGTTGTCATAGTGTTTCACCTATTCTGATTTATGTTTTCTGTAATAACGTTGGGGGACAAAGGGGGTTTTTGCCACACGGGCAGGCATTTTTTTTCCGCGCACGGACAGGAATATTTCCGTATCAACGGCGGTGAATTCTTTGGCAACATAGCCCATGGCAACGGGGCCGCCGAATGTGGGCCCAAAGCCGCCGCTTGTGACCCTGCCGATTTCATTATCATTATTATCCGTAATAACGGTGCCTTCCCGGGCCGGGGCGCGGCCGGTTGGCAGAATGCCAACCCGTTTGCGGGCATAGTTTTTCGCGGCGATCTGGTTCTGTATGATTGTGTCACCGGGAAAACCACCTTTTTCGCGCCGGCGCTTGCCAATGGCCCAAAGCAGGGCGGCTTCAACCGGGGTTGTCTTTGGGGTCAAATCGTGACCATAAAGACAAAGTCCGGCTTCCAGCCGCAGGCTGTCCCGCGCGCCAAGGCCGATGGGCTGGACGTCATCTTCGGCCAGTAGAGCGCGGCAGATTTTCTCGGCCTTATCGGCGGGAATGGAAATTTCATAGCCGTCTTCACCGGTATAGCCTGATCGGCTAAGATAACATTTCGCGCCGCAAATATTCACTTCGGCATAGGTCATAAAATCCATTTGATCCGCACCAGATGTAAAGCGGCTAAGCACGCGTGCCGCTTTTGGGCCTTGCAAGGCGATAAGGGCACGGTTTGTGACCTCGGACAGGCTAAGTCCGCTGGGAAGATGCGCGCGCATATGTGCGATATCCTGGGCTTTGCAGGCGGCATTGACCACCAGGAAAAGATCATTTTCCCGTTTGGTGATCATCAGATCATCCATGATGCCGCCTTGTTCATTCGTGAACATACTATAGCGTATATGATTTAGGGCCAAGTCTTTGATATCACCGGGAACCAGTGTTTCCATCCAGCTATCCGCGCCGGGCCCTGTGATGATCACCTGTCCCATATGGGACACATCGAACAGGCCCGCTGCGCTGCGGGTATGGTTATGCTCGCCCATAACACCAAGGGGATATTGTACGGGCATGGCATAACCTGCGAAGGGCACCATTTTTCCGCCTAATTCCTGATGCAGGGTAAAGAGGGGTGTTTTCAGAAGATCGCTATTATCGGCACTCAATATATTTCTCCAGAGCAAGCATGTCCCGCGCAAAAATCCGCGCCGTCGATGCCCCCTCTGTCATGGGTACCTGAGAGATTTGACTTTTTGATGTTATGCTATCGTGACGTTAAGCGACGATTATTCAAAAAGCTTACCCCGTCGGTGGGATTAATAAAAATCCACTTTCCAGAGTGCCGTTATTTCCTGCGGTCCTTGGTGCCTGAGAGTTTCCGGGGCGGTTGCTCCTTCGGCGCTGCGACGAACAGTCTCTCCCGCAGGGTTTATCAGCATGGCAAGCATAATAACTTTATAAGAAACAGAGTCAACGGCAGAAAATACATAAAGAGATAAGATATTGATCAGGACGGAAATATCTGCAATAAAGCAAGAAAACCTGGCCCGGATTATCAGTGATAAACCCGGCTGATAAATAAGCCTAAGCCCACGTTAGCTTGCGCAGAAAGTTTGATAAAATGAATGTTATAAAAATGATATTTTCATCTATAGGGTGGGGCTTTAAGGTATTTTGGAAATATTTTCGGAAATTTCAGTCTGCGATGGGCACATTGTTATTTATGGCGTTGGTGTTGATCGTTGGCATTTCCCTATTTAAAGGGGATAAGATAACCGTTCCGGCTCATGGGGCGCTGGTGGTTTCATTGGATGGTGTCATACAGGAACAAAAAAAATATAATCAGGCCCCATTGCAGGCTTTTACAGAGGGAAAGCAACAAAGACAAACGATTCTCCGTGATGTTATTAGAGCCATTGACCTTGCATTGGAAGATGACAGAATAACCATGTTGATTATCAACACCAATAGAATGGCTGAGGTCTTGCCCTCAAAATTACATTATATCGGGGAGGCTATGTCCCGCTTTCGCAGCGCGGGCAAAAAGATTGTCACTTATGGTGATAGCTATAATCAGTCGGCTTATCTGATCGCCGCCTATGCGGATGAGATATATTTGAATCCTTACGGGGCTGTCTTGCTTGATGGTTATGGGTCGTATCAAGGCTATTTCAAAGGGCTTCTTGATAAAATCAAGGTAGACGTGCAATTATTTCGGGTCGGAAAATATAAATCGGCCATGGAACCCTTCACCCGCAGTGATATGTCCCCGGCGGCAAAAGAAGCCAACCTTGACGTAATAAGCGACCTCTGGACGGAATATACCCGGAATGTAGAGCAACAGCGGGATTTGGTGGAAAATAGCATAATGATGCGTTTCGACAATCTGGATGTGGATATTGTCAGTCTAAAAGGTGATTTGGCGGAAGTTGCCGTAAAATATGGCCTGGTGGATGGTTTGAAAACGCGTGAGGAATGGCGCGGATTTTTGGCCAAAGAATTGGGCACTAATTCTACAGAGTTGAAAAATAGAATCATTGGATATCATGCTTATTTAGCGGCGGCTGAGTATGACGGCATGCGGGCAAAAGATGAAATAGCTGTGGTCTATGCCAATGGAACGATTATGGATGGTTCTCATCCTCAGGGGACGGCTGGCGGTGATACGGTTTCCCGGCATTTGCGTGAAGCGCGGTTGGATAAGACGGTGAAAGCCGTTGTGTTACGCGTAAATAGTCCGGGCGGCAGTGCTTTTGCCTCCGAATTGATACGGCAGGAAGTTCTCTTGTTAAAGAAAGCTGGAAAGCCGGTTGTGGTTTCTATGGGGGCACTTGCGGCATCAGGTGGCTACTGGATTTCTGCCAATGCCGACGAAATATTGGCATCCCCAACGACAATTACGGGTTCTATCGGCGTTTTTGGCGCCATTCCAAATTTTGAAGGGACCTTGGCGGCTATTGGAATCACGACGGACGGTGTGGGAACAACGGCTTACTCGGGGGCAGGCGTGAATAAACCATTGCCCGAGAAGGTCAAGACCATCATTCAAAGCAGTGTTGAAAATATTTATGATAAGTTCCTGAATATTGTTGCAGATGGCCGAAATATGACGGTAGACCAGGTGAATGAGGTCGCGCAGGGCCGCGTCTGGACCGGACGTAAGGCACTTGAAATCGGCCTTGTTGACAGGCTTGGAAGCTTTGATGATGCCGTAACATCGGCGGCGGCACGTGCGGGCATTACGGCGTATAAAGTCGTCTTCTGGGAGGACCCAATTCCATGGGAGTTAAAACTGGTGGCGGACATAATGGAGCGTAATGCGTCAATTGGCGCGATGTTGCAGGCGCGGGTAAGTGGCCCTCAGGATATTTTGATAGAAAAAATTCTGAGTAACCTATCCATATTTGGTCAGTTGAATGATCCAAACCATGCTTATGTCTTGTGCTTCAGTTGCGTGGATATGTTTGGCCACAGTAAATAATCACAGTAAATAATCACAGTAAATAATCACAGTAAATAACCATAGTAAATAGACATAAAGCAGTAAATAGTCATAAAATAGCCGTAGATAAAGTTATAGATTTCCAAAAGTATATATACATATGATTAAAGATATAAATATTTATATTGCCAGTCCCCGGGGCTTCTGTGCCGGCGTGGATAGAGCCATTCAAATTGTTGAACTCGCGCTTGAAAAATACGGCGCGCCGGTGTACGTGCGCCATGAAATCGTCCATAATAAATTTGTCGTCGAAGGCCTGAAGTCGCGCGGCGCTATTTTTGTTGATGAATTGAAGGATGTGCCAGAGGACATGCCAGAGGACATGCCCGTGGTATTTTCTGCGCACGGCGTGCCAAAATCAGTATCCATAGAGGCGCGCCGCCGTAATATGCTTTATTTTGATGCCACCTGCCCTCTGGTCAGCAAAGTGCATCGGGAAACCGAGAGGCATGAGAAAGCCGGTTCAGAAATTATCATGATCGGTCATGCCGGCCATGCGGAAGTCGTGGGCACGATGGGGCAGGTTGCTGAGGGCCGGATTAAGCTTGTGGAAACGCCCAAGGATGTTGCAAATCTGACATTAGACAATGAAGATAATGTGGCTTATATCACGCAGACTACATTATCACTGGATGATACAGCAGAAATTATCGCGGCCCTTAAAAAAAGATTTCCCAGCATTCGTGATCCGAAGAAAGAGGATATTTGCTATGCCACCACCAATCGTCAGGTGGCTGTTAAAGAGCTGGCGGCGAAGGCCGAGGCTGTATTAATTGTCGGGGCGCCCAATAGCTCCAATTCCAAACGTCTGGTGGAGGTCGCCAGGCGGGAAGGCTGTCGGTCCATGTTGATTCAACGGGCGGCGGATATTGATTGGGATTGGGTCTCGTGTGTGGGAAATGTGGGTATTTCAGCAGGAGCATCTGCGCCGGAAGTCCTGGTGGAGGAAGTGATAGAGGCGTTTCATCAGCGGTATAATGTTACGCTTGAAACCATTATGACTGTTGACGAAAATGTGAAATTTAAACTGCCGCCCACGTTAATGAAAGATAATTGAGCCACATTAATGAAAGATAATTGAGAATGGCCGTTTATACGCATGTTAATGCGCAAGAGATTGCAACCTTCCTCGCCGATTATGATGTCGGGGAGATTGTTTCTTTTAAAGGCATCGCCGAAGGTGTTGAAAATACCAATTATATTCTTCAAACTGATAAGGCCTCTTATATTCTGACCCTGTATGAAAAGCGGGTTAATCCGGATGAGCTGCCGTTTTTTCTGGGTTTGATGGACCATCTTGTCCATAAGGGGATAAATTGCGCCGCGCCGGTGCAGGACAGCCAGGGAAAAAGTTTGAAAACCCTGTGTGGTCGTCCGGCCGCGCTGATCAGTTTTCTGCCTGGGTTGTCAATAAACCGGCCGCAAAATAAACAATGTTATCAGTTGGGGCTGGCGCTGGGGCAAATGCACGAGGCAGCAGCAGATTTTGAACAGGAACGAGAGAATGCTTTATCGGTTGACGGTTGGCAAAAACTTGTTCTTCTTTGCGAGGATCGCGCCGATGAGGTATTGGATGGCCTGAAGGACCTGCTTCATGAAGAGATGATGTTCTTGAAAGCCCATTGGCCCGCGAATCTGTCTGAAGGCATTATTCATGCGGATTTATTTCCGGATAATGTGTTCTTTAGGGGCGGTGAGTTATCCGGACTGATTGATTATTATTTCGCGTGCAATGATATCTTAGCCTATGATATTGCCATCTGCATTAATGCCTGGTGTTTTGAAAGCGACGGTGCCTTTAATGTTACTAAGGCAAGCCGATTGCTGCGGGGTTATAACGGGGCGCGCCTCCTGTCGACTGCAGAAAAACAAGCTTTGTCAATCTTATGCCGTGGGGCGGCTTTTCGTTTTCTATTGTCACGCCTTTATGATTGGCTCAATCAGGTGCCGGGCGCCCTGGTTCAGGTCAAAGATCCTGCTGAATATATTGCTAAACTGAAATTTCATCAGACGGTGAAGAGTCCGTCTGAATATGGATTGGACATATGAAAGAAGTCGTTGTTTATACGGATGGGGCGTGCTCAGGAAACCCGGGGCCGGGCGGCTGGGGCGCGTGGCTGATCTCTGGCAAGCATTGTAAGGAATTGACTGGGGGCAAGGCTGAAACCACCAATAATCAAATGGAACTGATGGCCGCGATTGAGGGGCTGAAATCTTTAAAAGGCCCTTGTCATGTGACCCTTTATACGGATAGCGTCTATGTCAAGGATGGCATTACCAAATGGATTCATAACTGGAAAAAAAACGGCTGGCGGACAGCCAATCGCAAGCCGGTTAAAAATGCCGAATTATGGCAGGCTTTGGATGTGGAAGTCGAATCTCATACTATCACATGGAAGTGGGTCAAGGGCCATAATGGCGATCCTGGCAATGAAAAAGCCGATGAATTGGCGCGCCGGGGAATGGCAGAATATCAGTATTAAATGTTAGGAAATGACATGTCGCGAGATGATTTGTTCAAAGCCATTGATGTGGCCGATGAAGCGAAGCTCAGGGCGATCCTGAAAAAAGATAAATCACTGGCATCAAGCCGAAGTTCCGACGGTGTTTCAGCTATATTGTTCACGCTATATCTGGCTAAATTTGATCTGACCAAAATAGTGATGACCTATGAGCCGGAAATGGACCTCTATGATCTTGCCGCCCTGAATATGCATGTTGAGCTCACGGCTTTTCTCGAAACTGTTGCCGATATAGATCACTTGAGCGGGGATGGCTTTTCGGCCCTTCATCTGGCAAGCTTTTTCGGATCGTTGGGAACGGCGGAGCTGTTGATAGAAAAGGGCGCAAATGTTAATATTCATGCGGGCAATATGTCGGATTTGCGTCCGCTTCACAGTGCTTGTGTGAGCGGACAAGACCCCATCGTAAACCTGTTGTTAAAGGCCGGAGCGGAACCTGATGTTAGGCAAACCGGGGGATATACGCCGTTGATGATGGCGGCCAGTTTGGGCAACAGGCCAGTGGTTGGCCTGCTTTTGGAATATGGCGCGGATATTACGATAAAATCTGATGATGACCGTATCGCCGTTGATTTTGCCAAAGCGGCAGGATGTGAAGATTTACGGGATAGCTTGTCGTAAAGCCATATTTTTTTCGTTACAGACAAAAAAAGCAAGGCTTTTTTTAGCCTTGCTTTTTTTGAATATTCTAGTCTAAAATTATTATTATTATATTTAACGTGGTGTAGATTTTCCCTCCCAGGACTTGAGCCTCACATTCAAGTCGAACCATAGGGGAGCTTCCCCTTATTGTCATCAACAAAAACCATGTTTAGATAAAGTTTTCATGAATTGTTACAAAAATGTCACAAGTGCAAAATATTAGATGAAGGCCTGTTTTATGCGATTTATTAAGGGAAATATAATTCTAAGATGTATATTTGCAACAGTGTTTATTAACAAGATGTTAATTTTCCCCAGCCTTTCCGCAGAAAGGAAAGCGTTTATAACGGTTGAATCCTGCTATAATTTAACCGAACATATTCCAGAAGATGACGTGTCATATAAGGGGGGCGTGGATGCAAAAGGCCGGCCGGTTAAATCCGCTGATTTATATGAAAGACCCGACCTTGGCCTTAAGGATAAGATTTCCTTTCAGCTGATTAAGGATGTGGCTAAAGAAAATCGGGGCAGTGCAAACGCTCAAAGGCAGTTTCAGCAACATCCGGGGTTGAAGGGTAACCTTGACTTGGGCGAGATCACTGTAAAAGACGGTAAGGTCACGCTTGATGGCAAGGCCCTTGCGGGAGCAGATCGGACGGCATTACATAGATTTTGTACTAAAAACCAAAAAACAGGCCATGATAAAATCCGGTAAAATAAAAATGCCTCTCTCCTATAAAGCCATCTGATTGTCAAAAGACAATTACAGCGCATTAAAACTCTGTTCATAACCGTGCGATCCGTCTATAAAATGTGAGAATATTTTTTTGCTTACATTATTATGACATACAAGGTAATTTTTATTATGCGTCTTTCCTCTTTGTTCATGCCGACACTTAAAGAAAATCCTTCGGAGGCGCAGGTCACCTCTCATCGGCTTATGCTGCGGGCGGGACTGATCCGGCAGACCAGCGCGGGCATATATATATGGCTGCCTATGGGGCTTCGGGTTATGCGCAAAATCGAACAAATCGTTCGGGAAGAACAGGATAGGGCAGGCGCACAGGAATTTTTAATGCCCACCATCCAGCCGGCGGAGCTTTGGCAGGAAAGTGGTCGTTATGAGGCTTACGGTAAAGAAATGCTGCGGATTACAGACCGTCATGACCGGGAAATGCTGTATGGCCCTACCAATGAGGAAATGGTCACAGACCTGTTTCGCGGCACTGTTAAATCCTATAAAGATCTGCCTTTGATGCTCTATCATATTCAGTGGAAATTCCGGGATGAAATCCGGCCGCGTTTTGGAATCATGCGGGGGCGCGAATTCCTGATGAAGGATAATTACAGCTTTGACCTTGATGCAGAGGCGGGCCGTATTTCCTATAATAAAATGTATGTGGCTTACTTGCGCACTTTTGCCCGTCTTGGGCTTGTGGCGATTCCCGTTCAGGCAGATACCGGGGCTATTGGCGGCGATTTGAGCCATGAATTTCAAATTTTAGCCGACACCGGCGAAAGCACGCTTTATTATGATAAGGCCATAGAGACTTTTGACCTCGCAAGCCTGACCGGTGATATTGATGACGCGACCATTGAGAAATTGCAAAGCCTTTATGCCATGGAAGAAGAAAAGCATGATGGCGATAATTGTCCGGTGGCTGCAAAGGATTTACGATGCGCAAAAGGCATCGAAGTCGGTCATATTTTCTTTTTTGGCACAAAATATTCAGACAGTATGAATGCCAGAGTCGCCGGGCCTGATGGCAACCTTGTGCCCGTTGAGATGGGATCATACGGCGTAGGCGTATCGCGCCTTGTGGGCGCATTGATTGAAGCCAATCATGATGATAATGGCATTATCTGGCCCGAAGTGGTGGCGCCCTATAAAATTGGCTTGATCAATCTGCGCATTAAGGATGAGGAATGTACCAGGGTCTGCGATGATATATATCAAAGATTAACCAACGGGGGTCTGGAAGTTTTATATGATGACCGTGATATGGGGGCCGGCGGTAAATTTGCGGATATGGATCTGGTCGGCCTGCCGTGGCAGTTGATTGTAGGCCCGCGCGGTCTGAAAAATGGCTTGGTCGAGCTGAAAAACCGGGCCACCGGGGACAGGCAGGAACTGACCCTGGAAGATGCCATTCGCAAGTTGGGAGTATAAGACATGTTCAGAGCCCATGAATGGATGGTGGCTTTCAGATATCTGAAAGTCAGAAGCAATGAGGGATTTGTGACCCTTGTGGCGCTTTTCTCGCTGCTTGGTATTGCTATCGGGGTGATGGTCTTAATTGTCACCATGTCCGTCATGAACGGATTTCGCGAAGAACTGCTTAGCAAGGTTATTGGTTTCAATGGCCATATGCTGTATCAGCCTGCAGGCGGACGCATGAGCGATTATAATGATGCCGTGGTGACATTGAAGCAGATTGATAATGTGACACAAGTTCTGCCCATCATTGAGGGCCATGCATTGGCAACTTTTGGCACGTTCAGCGTACCGGCCCTAGTGCGCGGCGTTCGGGCCGAGGATCTGCGTAAGATGACGTTGATTTCAGACAATATCAAGCAGGGATCGCTGGCGAAATATGGCCAGGGGGACAATGACATTATCATTGGTAAAAGACTTGCTGATAAATATGACCTTGGCCTGGGTGATTTGGTTACTTTAGTCAGCCCGCGGGGACGTGTCACGCCTTTTGGCACTGTGCCGCGCATTGCCAACTATCAGATTGGGGCAATTTTTGAGGTTGGGGAATATAATTACGATACCAGTTATTTCTTCATGCCGTTACGTCAGGCGCAAAGTTATTTCCAATATGGGGATGAAGTTGGGGCCCTGGAAATCATCCTCACCCACCCGGACATGATCACCAGAATGTTTGCTGAGGTGGAGCAGGTGGCCCGGCAGATTGGGCCAGGGGGACGACTCATTGATTGGCGTATGCTAAATCAAAGCTTTTTTAATGCGCTTCAGGTGGAACGCAATGTCATGTTTATTATCTTGTCTTTCATCATTTTGGTGGCGGTATTTAATATCATTTCAACCATGATCATGATGGTGAAGAATAAAACCCGTGACGTGGCTATTTTGCGCACCATGGGCGTTACCAGTGGATCAATCATGCGTATTTTCTTCATTATTGGTTCTTGCATTGGCGTTCTTGGCACGATGCTTGGCACATTTATGGGGCTTGCCATTGCCTTAAATGTTCAGTCTATTATGGATTTTATCGAGAAATGGACAGGGCTCAGCCTATGGGAGGGCGAGATTCGTTTTCTGTCGGAGGTACCGTCTATCGTCGAGCCCCGGGAAGTCATGATTGTTGTTGGGGTTGCCCTTGGCCTAAGCTTTCTGGCGACATTACTGCCGGCATGGCGGGCGGCAAAGCTCGATCCTGTTAAATCCATGCGGTATGAATAGGGGTAATATGATGCGCGAGAAAATTCTGGAACTTAAAAATATTCACCGGCATTTCATTCAGGGCGATAAGGATCTTCATATCCTTAAAGGCGTGGATTTTACGCTGAATAAGGGCGAAGTGGTCACACTTGTTGGCGCGTCCGGTTCAGGCAAATCAACCCTATTGCAAATCGCGGGCCTTCTTGATGGTATGAATGAGGGTGAGGTCATCATAGACGGTGAGAATTGTAGCAGTTTGACAGACAACAAACGCACCCGCCTGCGCCGTTTGGATGTGGGGTTCATTTATCAGTTCCATCACCTTCTGCCGGAATTTACCGCCATGGAAAATGTTATTCTTCCCCAGATCATTGCGAATTGTTCCAGGAGAAGAGCCAGAAAAAATGCCAAGACCATGCTTGAAAAACTTGGCCTTGGAAAGCGTCTTGATCATCGGCCGTCTGAATTATCGGGCGGTGAACAGCAGCGGGTCGCCATCGCACGTGCCTTAATTAATAAGCCAAAGCTTCTGCTGGCTGATGAGCCGACAGGCAACCTTGACGAGGCCACAGGCAGCGGTGTCATGAATGAATTATTGCGGTTGTCACGGGAAGAGGGGATATCAGCCCTGATCGCGACCCATAATAGTCAGTTGGCGCAAAAAATGGATCGCTGCGTAACGCTTCATAATGGACTATTGAATTAGAGCCTGTGGACAATTAAGGTCAGGGGACATGATTGCCTGTAACAGCCTAAGTTCTTTCGGGATATTTTATGGATATTAATCAGATTAATATGTGGGCCGTATTGCTGGCAACGCTGGCCAAATTTTTCCTGGGGTGGCTGTGGTATTCGCCGCTGTTATTTGCTCACTTATGGCAGCAGGAGGTGGGCAAGGCAAAGGAATCTGTCCTATCATCGCCGCGCAATATGGGGCTTTCATTGTTGCTTGGTTTTGTGACAGCCATTACATTGGCCGTCATCATTGCCTTGGCTGACCTTAAAGGCATAAGAGCAATGGCTTTGGGCGGGTTAATCGGGATTGGTTTGTTTGCCGCCGTTCTGGGGCCGCAATATGCCTCAGAGGGACGCAGCTTTCGCCTTTTTGCCATCCAGACCGGGCAATATATAGCAGAATTAATTCTGATGGCAGCCATCATTGGGGCGTGGGCATCAATATGATAAGAGCGAACTTTATACATCTCAGAGTGCATTCGGCCTATTCTCTATCCGAAGGGGCGATCCATGTGAAAGCGCTGGGTAAGCTTTGTCACAAGTATAATATGCCTGCCGTTGCGATTACCGACAGCAATAATATGTTTGGTGCCCTGGAAGCTTCTCTTGCGTTGCCGGATGCGGGTATTCAGCCGATCATTGGATGTTCGATTGCTATTCGTCATGAGGCTGAAGAGGAGTCCCGGTCTTTGAAGGCGCGGGATCCAGCCTGGCTCATTCTCCTGGCGCAAACGGAAAAGGGATATCAAAATCTGATGGCCCTTGTCAGTAAAGCGCATATGGATAGCGACCCGTCTGAGGCGGTGCAGGTTAATCTTGCGGACCTTGAAGGTAGCTGCGATGGTCTTATCTGTTTAACCGGTGGACCCGAAGGGCCGGTGGGTAAATATCTTCAGGTGGGCAGTGCCCATGCCTTATCGCAGGCGGAGGCTATGACGCGAAAACTGAAGGGATTATTCCCCGGGCGGCTCTATATGGAGATCATGCGTCACGGCATGGCAGCAGAAGAAAAAACCGAAGAAAATTTCATCAGGCTGGCCTATGAACTTGATATTCCTCTTGTGGCCACCAACCAAGCCTTCTTCCCGGAAAAGAAAACCTATCAGGCCCATGACGCGCTGCTTTGTATTGCGGGCGGTAATTATGTGGAACAGGATGACCGGCGAAAATTAACCCCTGAGCATTATTTTAAATCGGCAGAAGAAATGACCACGCTTTTTGCGGATATTCCCGAGGCCATTCACAATACGGTCGTCATTGCCCGCAGATGTGCTTTCAAAGTACCGACCATTGATCCCATCCTGCCGAATTTTACGGGCGGCGGTGGAGAGGCTGGCGCGGAAAGCGAAGCAGATGCCTTGGAAAAAATGGCCAATGGTGGTCTTGAACTGCGGTTGGCCGCCCATGTCTATAATGGTGAAGTAGAACCGGAATTACAAAAGGAAATCGCCAAGCCCTACTGGGACAGAATACAATTTGAACTGAAAATTATTAATCAGATGGGTTTTCCAGGCTATTTTCTGATTGTGGCCGATTTTATTCAATGGTCAAAGAAAAATAACATTCCTGTGGGGCCGGGCCGGGGTTCTGGCGCGGGGTCTGTGGTGGCATGGGCCCTGATGATAACTGACCTTGACCCTTTACGCTTTGGCTTGCTGTTTGAGCGTTTCCTTAATCCGGAGCGGGTATCCATGCCCGATTTTGACATTGATTTTTGTCAGGACAAGCGGGCGCGTGTGATCAAATATGTTCAGGATAAATATGGTCATGAGCAGGTGGCTCAGATCATAACCTTCGGAAAATTGCAGGCCAAGGCGGTTATTCGTGATGTGGGGCGGGTGCTTCAGATGCCTTATGGTCAGGTGGATCGATTGTCAAAATTAATTCCGGCAAATCCGGCCAATCCCATGACCTTGGCCGAGGCGTTGGAAAGTGAAGCAAAGTTACGTTATGAGCGGGATAATGATCCCTCCACCGCACATCTCATCGCATTGGCTTTACAGTTGGAGGGGTTGTACCGTCATGCCTCAACCCATGCGGCGGGCCTTGTTATCGGGGACCGGCCCCTTGATCAACTGGTGCCATTATATCGTGACCCTAAATCTGATATGCCGGTAACCCAGTTCAATATGAAATTTGTCGAGCAGGCGGGGCTGGTGAAATTTGATTTTCTGGGTTTGAAGACGTTGACTGTTCTGGCAAAGGCGATAGAGCATATCGCCCTGCGGGATATCGTTATAGATTTGGACAGACTGGCCCTTGACGATACGCCAAGTTATGAATTATTCAGCAGCGGCAAAACGACGGGCGTGTTTCAATTGGAAAGTAGCGGCATGCAGAATGTGCTGGCCCAATTAAAACCCGACAGTTTTGAAGATATTATCGCGGTGGTGGCGCTGTATCGGCCGGGGCCGATGGATAATATTCCGCGCTATATTGCCTGTAAACACGGCGATGAGGTGCCGGATTATCTTCATCCGTTGCTTGAAGGCATCCTGACCGAAACCTACGGCGTGATTATTTATCAGGAACAGGTCATGCAGATTGCGCAAATCCTGGCTGATTACTCCTTGGGGGAAGCAGATTTGTTACGCCGCGCTATGGGTAAAAAAATTGCCGCCGAGATGGATAAACAACGCGCCCGCTTTCAGGAGGGGGCTGATAAAAAGGGTGTTGATGCGCAGCAGGCGGCTAGCATTTTTGATCAGGTGGCGAAATTTGCGGGCTATGGTTTTAATAAAAGTCATGCGGCGGCCTATGCTTTGGTATCCTATCATACGGCTTATTTGAAGGCTAATTTTCCGGTGGAATTCATGGCGGCGATTATGTCGCTCGATCTGACGAACACAGACAAGCTGGCGATTTTCAAACAGGAAGTGAAGGCCATGGGGCTGGAAATTCTGCCGCCTGATATTAATAAGTCCGAGATTGAGTTTTCTGTTGAGGTGATCACAGGTAAAAAAGATGACGGCAAAGTGGGCGGCGCGCAATCGGACGGTATTCTGCGGGGCGTGCGATATGGCTTGGCGGCCATAAAAAATGTTGGCACCGGTGCCATGGAAGGCCTGATCACCGAGCGGGATAAGAATGGCCCATTTCAGGATGTGGCGGATTTTTGTCGCCGGCTTGATACCAGACATGTCAATAAACGCGCCCTCGAAAACCTGGCGAAAGCCGGGGCCTTTGACGGTATCAACCCGAATCGTGCGCAGATGCTGGACTCCGTCGATATGATCTTAAAACAGGCCAATGCCGCGACTGAACAACGCAACAGCAGTCAGGTTAACCTGTTTGGGGATAGTGTCTCGGACCAGGCATTGGCCCTGCAGGATAGGGATGACTGGCAATTGATCGAACGGTTGAATTATGAAAAGGAGGCACTTGGTTTTTATCTGTCGGCCCATCCTCTTGATGCCTATGTCAAGGTTCTGGAACGGCAGAAAATAACGCCATCCACCGAACTTGAGCGTAAAGCCCACGGCGGGACAACAGTCAGGCTCGCAGGCACGATTCAGAATATCCGCGTCATGAAAAATAAACGCGGCAAGAAATTCGCTTTTATCGGTCTGTCTGATGCAGAGGGCAGTTTCGAATGTATGGTCTTTTCCGAATTGCTCGACAGTGCGGAGGAACTCTTGCAAAGCGGAAATTCCGTCATTGTGACGGTGGAGGCCAGTATTGACCCGGAAAGAGGCTTGCGCGCCAACGCTAAAAGCTTTGCCGCGATCGAAACCGTTGCGGCTAACAGTGCCAGGGGGCTGGAGATATGTCTGACCGACGAAAGCCCTATCCCTGCCATCGATGAACTGCTGGAAAAATACAAGGGCGGGCGCGGTTATGTCACTTTTAAAATAAAGGTCACAGATGACGCGGACTATGACATCGACATCGAACTGAAAGACAAATACACCGTCTCCCCCGACATCCGACGCGCCCTCATCACCATGAAAGGCGTTATGGATGCCAATGAAATATAAAGTGAAATATAAAGAGAGAAGTATCAATTTGTGGAAAATGAAAATTGATCGAAAGTACAGATGATCGATAAAGCCGCCTTGCCAAAAGATTCTGCTTCTGTCCTGATTATTCGGGATGGGGCGGCACATGCGCGGCATGGGACTTTGCAGATACTGATGGTGAAACGGCACAAGAATATGCGTTTTGCGGGTGGGGCCTATGTTTTTCCGGGCGGCAAGTTGGACCCTGCAGATCGCGCTTTTGAAGAAGATGAGCAAAGAAAGGCCCTGCCAGAGATTAATGAAGAGATTAATGAAGAGATTAATCCAGAATTCCGCGGACTTCGCTATGCGGCCCTGCGGGAGGCTTTTGAAGAAACCGGCTTGATCATCGGCCGTATCGACGGGCAGAAAATTGGGGAAGATCGGCGCAAAGCCGTTGATGAGAAATACCGCGCGCGGGTTTTGGATGGCTCGATCAGCCTGGCAGAATTTCTGAGTAAAAGCGGAATTGCATTGGATGTGAAGGACTGCATCCCCTTTGCCCATTGGATCACGCCGAAAGCCTACTCTATGCGGTTTGACACGCGCTTTTTTCTTTGTGTCGCGCCGGCGGGGCAGGTGCCCAGTCCTGACGGTCACGAAATCACCGAGGTCGAATGGATGTATCCCATGACCCTGGTTGAGGAATCCGATGGCATCCTGATGTTCCCGACCATGATGAATCTCAAGAAACTGGGTCAGGCAAAGTCTGTTGCCGAAGCTCTTAACTTATTGGCAAAAAGGGACATTGTCACGGTCATGCCAGAGGTGGTGACCGGTGATAAAGCCCGCTTTCGCAAAATTCCCGAGACGGCGGGATATGATGATGTGGATCAAAGCCGTACCCGCGCTGCCATTGACCTTGAAAAGGGTTAATCATTAATTTTCATGAATTTTCATGAATTTTCAGGGTCGGGCAGAAAAGCCTTGATCTTTTGGGGGAATGGGGCTATTACGCGCTTGACTTCACACGCAGGATTTAAGTTGACCTCCTCATATTGAGCAAGACTTTCCGGTGTCCCATTTGGGGCCACATACCTGCGGCGGATTAACCGGTAAATTTAAGGAAAAAAATAGTATGGCAACGCCAACTTTTACTATGCGTCAGCTTCTCGAAGCTGGGGTACATTTTGGACATCAGTCCCACCGTTGGAACCCAAAGATGAAAGAATATATCTTTGGTGCTCGCAATAAAGTTCATATCATCAATCTGTCTATCACTGTGCCTTTGTTGCATCGTGCGCTGGAAACTATTCGTGACGTTACCGCATCTGGCGGACGTGTATTGTTCGTTGGTACAAAACGTCAGGCATCCGGCCCTATCGCAGAAGCCGCGAAACGTTGTGGTCAATATTATGTCAATCACCGCTGGCTCGGCGGTATGATGACAAACTGGGAAACAATTTCAAAATCCATTAAACGCTTGAAAGAGCTTGATGCGAAGTTGTCAGAAGATATAGCAGGCTTGACCAAAAAAGAAATTCTTCATATGACTCGTGAACGCGACAAGCTGGAGCGGGCCCTTGGTGGTATTAAAGACATGGGCGGTATCCCCAATATTCTTTTTGTTGTTGATACCAACAAAGAAGATCTGGCTATTCAGGAAGCTAATAAATTAGGCATTCCCGTTGTCGCGATTTTGGATACCAACTGCAATCCTGACGGTGTTATTTTTCCAATTCCCGGAAATGATGACGCAACACGTGCCATTCAGCTTTACTGTGACCTGGTTTCTGGTGCCGTGCTTGATGGTATTCAGCAGGAAATGGTTGAGCAGGGTGTGGATGTTGGTGCTTCAGAAGTCGCGCCTGCTGAAGAAGCCGTTGCCGCAGATGCCGCGCCTGTTGAAGTAAAAGCTGAAGAAGTTAAGGAAGAAGCCAAAGCTTCTGAATAATTTATAATGCAGGCTTGGTATTTTTTTGTCAGGCCTGCCGTTATACTTAAAAAATTGTAAGGAAAAATGATGGCTCAGATTACGGCTGCTCTCGTTAAAGAACTGCGTGACAAGTCCGGCGCAGGAATGATGGATTGCAAGAATGCTTTGAAGGAAAATGATGCTGATGTGGAAAAAGCCATGGATTGGCTTCGCCTGAAAGGTATTTCCAAAGCAGAGAAAAAGTCGGGCCGGGTTGCTGCAGAAGGCCTTGTTGCCGTCGCGTCTAACGGCAAAACGTCCGTTGCGGTTGAGGTGAATTCCGAAACAGACTTCGTTGCCCGCAATGAGACATTCCAGGAAATTGTGAAATCAATCGCAAATGTTGCTCTTGAGAATGGCGGCAATTATGACGCCGCCTTGGCGGCAAATTATCCCGGTACAGCTCTTAGCGTTAAAGACGAATTGGTCGAAGCTATTGGCACTATTGGCGAAAACATGCATTTCCGGCGTTCAGTTGGTTTTTCTGTCGAAAAGGGTGTCGTGGCAACATATATCCATAACAGCGTATCAGAAGGCCTTGGTAAAATCGCGGTTTTAGTCGCTTTGGACTCTGCGGCGGATGAGGCTGTTCTAACGGCGCTTGGCAAACAGTTGGCCATGCATGTGGCGGCAACAGCGCCGCTTGCGATGACGATTGATGATCTTGATTCCAGTGCGGTTGAGCGCGAGCGCAATCTTTTGATTGAGCAGGCACGTGAATCCGGCAAGCCGGATAACATCATTGAAAAAATGATTGGTGGCCGCATGGCTAAATTCTATCAGGAGGTTGTCTTCTCTGAACAGACTTTTATTATTGACGGTGAAACCAAAATTTCAAAAGTCATTGAGAATGCGGCGAAAGCGGCCGGAACTGAAATCAAACTAACAGGTTACACCCGCCTTGAGCTTGGCGCAGGTATTGAAAAAGAAGAAGATGATTTTGCGGCTGAAGTTGCAGCGGCAGTTGGCAAATAACCTTCCAATAGTATTAATCGGGCTCACTTGAGAATAAATATTAAAAGTTTATTCGCATTTGGGCCCGAATTGTATATCCTGCCCTATAAATTTTACATGACCATTAATGGCACATAAAAAAATACCGCCAGGCAGTGTGATTAAATTCAGATGTAAAGGGTAAATATGGCTGAAACCCCCATATACAAGCGTGTTCTGCTGAAACTTTCCGGCGAGGCCCTTATGGGTGAACAGGAATATGGTATTGATCCTGGCATGGTTCGGCGAATCGCCGCAGAGATCAGAACTGTACAGGAATTGGACGTTCAGGTTTGTTTGGTGGTTGGTGCCGGAAATATTTTCCGGGGGATGACAGGCGTTGCCAGTGGCTTCGATCGAACCTCGGCGGACCATATGGGTATGCTGGCAACGGTAATGAACTCTATTGCGATACAAAATGCGCTGGAGCAGGAAGGCGTAGATAGCCGCGTCCAGTCGGCCTTTCCTATTGCCTCGGTTTGTGAACCATATATTCGCCGTAAAGCTATCAGGCATATGGAAAAAGGCCGTGTGGTTATTTTTGCAGCGGGAACCGGAAATCCTTTTTTCACGACCGACACGGCAGCGGCGCTTCGGGCGGCGGAAATGGGTTGTGACGGTTTGTTGAAAGGTACGCAGGTTGATGGTGTTTATACCGCAGATCCCAAAACAGACCCGAGTGCCGTTAAATATGACCGGCTTGATTATCATACTGTTTTGACCCAGGACTTGAAAGTTATGGACGCATCGGCCATTGCGCTGGCGCGGGAGAATGACATACCAATTGTGGTATTTTCTATTCATAAACATGGTGAGTTTGCCCGCGTTATGTGCGGCGAAGGCGAATATACGATCATAGCAAAGGAGTGAGTAAAAATGTCATCTGAAATTAATCTTGACGACCTTCGGCGCCGGATGACGGGTGCCATGGAAAATCTAAAGTCTGAATTTGTTGGCCTGCGTACGGGCAGGGCTTCTGTAAACTTGCTGGATCCTGTCACGGTAGAAGCATATGGGGCTCAAATGCCGCTTAATCAGGTTGCCACAGTTTCAACACCTGAATCTCGTTTGATCAGCGTTCAGATATGGGATAAAACCATGGTTGCGGCAACGGATAAAGCTATTCGTAACGCGGGTCTTGGCCTTAATCCGATAGTTGATGGCCAGACTTTGCGCATTCCCATTCCTGAATTGAATGAGGAACGTCGGGCGGAATTGACTAAAATTGCCGGTAAATATACGGAGCAGAGCCGTATTGCTGTCCGTAATGTTCGCCGCGATGGTATGGATACCATTAAGAAACTTGAAAAAGACAGTAAAATCAGTCAGGACGAGCAAAAGACATATTCCGATAAAATTCAGAAGATGACGGATGATATGATCAAGGAAATTGATCATCTGATGGACGTTAAAGAAAAAGAAATTATGCAGGTATAGGAGAATAATTGGTTCATGTTGTTGGTTAAGGAAGATTTTTCTTCTCGGAAAAAAGACAAACAACCTGATGCTCCGGTTCATGTGGCGATCATTATGGATGGCAATGGGCGGTGGGCCAAAAAGCGTGTCCTGCCCAAAATTGCGGGCCATAAGCGCGGGATTGATGCCGTGCGCCGCTGTGTTGATAATGCGGTTGATTTGGGGATAAAATACCTGACTCTTTATGCGTTTTCTTCTGAAAACTGGAATAGGCCAGAGGATGAAGTTAATGATCTGATGTCACTTCTTCAGCGATATTTGACGAAGGAAGTGGATGAACTTCATGAAAAGAATATTCGATTGAATTTCATTGGTGACCGATCAAAATTGAGCGGGCGTATACTCAAACTTCTTGAAGACGCTGAAACCAGAACCGGTGATAATAACCGGTTATGCTTAACATTGGCGCTTAGTTACGGCGGGCGCGCCGAAATAATTGATGCGGCGCAGGCCCTGGCGGCAAAAATTAAAACCGGTGAAATCAATCCTGAAGATATAACCGAAGCGGCTTTTGCCTCTCATCTTCATACCAGCGATATTCCAGATCCCGACCTGATTATCAGAACCAGTGGAGAACAACGGATAAGCAATTTTCTATTGTGGCAAATAGCCTATGCGGAATTTGTTTTTCTTGATGTCTTATGGCCTGACTTTAACCGAGAAATGCTGGAAAGGGCCATTAGTGAATATTGTGGCCGTGACCGGCGATATGGCGCAAGGTCCTGAATATCATATGAGCGATGCCACCCCACCAAAAAACAGTGGACTTATGTTGCGCGTCCTGTCTGCATTGGTCATGTTGCCTGTTGCGATATTTATCATTTTGCAGGGCGGAATGATTTATAGCCTTTTTGTCGCGCTTTTGACGGTTCTGATTTTATATGAGTGGAATGGAATTTGCGAAGGAAAGGCTTTCAATAGCGCCTTTATGTTTCAGGCTATTCTGTCTCTTATGGTGATTTATTCACTATATAGCGGACATTATTTTCCACCTTATGTCTATCTTGCGCCGGCGGCCTTACTGCTTGTCTCATGCCTGTATTATAAGATGAAGCTGCATTTCGCCTTAGCCGGGCTTGCCTATGCCCTACTGCCGGCGATAGCGCTGATATGGCTTCGGCAACATTCTGACCAGGGGGGCTGGATTGTTTTGTGGATGATGATCATTGTCTGGGCAATGGATACGGGGGCCTATTTCGCCGGAAAAAATATTGGCGGCCCAAAAATGGCCCCGCGCATCAGCCCTAATAAAACATGGGCGGGCCTCATCGGAGGGACGATCACGGCCATAGCGTTGGGCCTGCCAGCAGCATTCTATTTTAATTTTGACTATGACCTGATGGTCCTTATTCCGGCGGCGGCGTTACTGGCTATCTGGAGCCAGATTGGGGATTTGGCGGAATCCGCTGTGAAACGCCATTTTAATGTGAAGGATTCCGGTGCCCTTATCCCGGGTCATGGTGGGATAATGGACCGGGTCGATGGGGTGGTCTTTGCTGCGCCGGCCGTTGCCCTTTTCCTGTATCTGGTGCAAGGGGCGTGAATGATAATATGATGCTTTCTGATGTGCGGCAGAGTAGGCAGGTTCCGAAGACAATCTCAATCCTGGGATCTACAGGGTCTGTGGGCGGCAATACGCTTGATTTAGTGGGCCGAAATCCACAGGCTTATGACGTTGTCGCACTTACCGCCAATCGAAATGTAACAAAACTTGCCGAACAGGCCATAAAATTCAATGCGCAGTATGCCGTTATTGCCGATGAGGCTTGTTTTCAGGACTTGAAGAAGGCGTTGAGCGGTACAAATATTGAAGCCATGGCAGGGCATCATGCCCTGAGCGAGGCGGCACAATTGCCTGCTGAATGGGTTATGGCCTCTATCGTTGGGGCCGCGGGGCTTGCGCCCACATTATCGGCAATCCGGCGCGGGGCAACTGTGGCACTGGCCAATAAGGAGTGCCTTGTCTGTGCCGGCGACCTTATGATGCAGGAAGTGGCAGACAGTGGGGCGATATTGCTGCCCGTTGATTCTGAGCATAATGCTATTTTTCAGGTTTTTGATTTTGACAGGGTGGATAGTGTTGAGGGGATTACCTTGACGGCATCGGGTGGCCCTCTGATTGATTTCAGTATGGAACAGATGAGAAATGCCACAGTTGCTCAGGCAATAGCCCATCCTAATTGGGATATGGGGGCTAAAATTTCCATTGATTCTGCGACGATGATGAATAAGGGGCTTGAAATGATCGAAGCCTATCATTTGTTTCCCGTGGCAGAGGAAAATATTGATATTGTTATACATCCTCAATCCGTTATCCACAGCATGGTCACCTATAAAGACGGGTCAATATTGGCGCAGCTTGGGGCTCCTGACATGCGAATTCCCATTGCCTATACTCTTGGCTGGCCCCAGAGGATAGACTCACCGGCAAAGAAGCTTAATCTGACAGAATTACAACGGCTGGATTTTCTTGAGCCGGATTTTGCGCGGTTTCCCGCTCTTGGTATAACAAGAGAAGCATTGCGTCAGGGCGGAACTGCCCCTACTATCCTCAATGCGGCTAATGAGGCGGCGGTTTCGGCTTTTCTTGAAGGCCGGATTGGGTTTCTGGATATTGTCAACACGGTAGAAAAAACATTGCTGAAATTTGATATTATGCCCCTTACTTGTCTGAAAATGGTTCATGCCATAGATGATGAGGCAAGGGCCATTGCGCAAAAAATAATAAGAAAGTTATAAAGGATCGAAATGGAAAGCCTGATAAATGCAATAATTTATGTCACGTCATTTTTGGCCATGTTATCCATATTGGTATTTGTCCATGAATGGGGGCATTTTATTGTGGCACGTCTGAACGGCGTACGCGTGGACGTGTTTTCCATTGGCTTCGGCCCTGAAATCTGGGGGCGGACAGACAGGAAGGGCACGCGCTGGAAAATCAGTTATGTACCACTTGGAGGATATGTTAAATTTTTCGGTGATGCCAGTGCAGCCAGCACGCCCGGGGGTGATTTGGACAGTATGTCTGAAGCGGACAGGAAAATATCATTTCATCATAAAAAACTATCTCAAAGGGCGGCGATTGTGTTCGCCGGTCCTTTGGCCAACTTTATTTTTGCCATCCTTATTATGGCGACATTTTTTTATACATATGGGCAAGTAGATACCCCGGCCATTGTTTCAAAAGTTGTCGAGGGCAGTGCCGCCGAAGAAGCGGGAATAGAAGATGGAGATGTCATTGTTGCCGTCGATGGCAGTAAAGTAAAACGCTTCAACGATGTGAGAATAGAGATCCTTTACAGTGCCGGCGAGTCTGTTAATGTCGATGTGCTCAGGCGTGGTGATATTATAAGTTTGGTCCTAACGCCGCGGTTGACCAAAATAATGCGGGACGGCATCCCGGTTCTTGATGATGACGGGACGCAAATAGAACACTATCAGATTGGGGTGCAGAACTCAGAAGAAACCGTGATACTGGAACATGGTATAGGTTCGGCATTATGGGCCGGGACATTGGAAACCCGCGTCATTGTGGTGCAGTCTCTGCGCGGTATTCGTCAAATGATTGTCGGAACAAGATCCGTAACAGAACTGAGCGGCCCCATAGGTATTGCCAAAATTGCCGGAGAATCTGCTAAACGAGGCATTGATTTCTGGATTAGAGTAATGGCACTGGTCTCGATAAGTCTGGGCTTGATAAATTTATTCCCGATTCCATTGCTTGATGGTGGCCACCTGTTATTTTACGGAATTGAGGCGGTGATGGGCCGGAAATTAAGTGAAAGAACTCAGGAATATGGATTTCGTATTGGATTAGTGTTTATTCTTGGGTTAATGATGTTGGCTACTTTTAACGACATATTGAAATTTAACTGGTAAATAATCGATTTCTATGTATAAAAAATAAGAAAATAAACTGGATACTGTTCTTTGTTAAATCGCATTTGTAAAATTACTTTAGTTTGGTCTTGTTTGGTTGTTTCGATTCTGGGGGCTTTTGCCTTAAGTACGATAGTGGCTTATGCCCAACAATCCATAGATAGTGATCCTCAGGTTATCTCAGACATTGTGGTTCAGGGTAACCAGCGGATTGAGGCGGATACGGTTAAATCCTATATCTTTGTTCATGCCGGGGATCGTTATAATGAAAAGGAAGTCGATCGCTCATTAAAATCCTTGTTTAATACGGGATTGTTCTCGGATGTGAAAATTGGGCGGTCTGGCACAACGCTGGTTATTGAAATTACTGAAAATCCTATTATTAACCGGATTGTTTTTGAAGGTAATAAATTTAAAAAATCAGATAAATTGTATGAAGAAATTCATTTGCGCCCCCGGATCGTATTCTCCAGATCAAAAGTACGGGCAGATGTTCAGAGGCTCCTGGAGATTTATCGCCGGGGCGGCCGGTTTGCGGCCAGCATAGAACCCAAAGTTGTCCAGCTGGAACAAAATCGTATTAATCTGGTTTTTGAAATTACCGAAGGGCCAAAAAGCAGTATCGGTAAAATTAACTTTATGGGCAATGCCTTATATAATAATGATGATCTTCGGGCTATTTTGAAAACACGGGAAAGCCGTTGGTGGAAGTTTCTCACATCTGATGATACTTATGATCCGGACAGAACGGAATATGACAAGTCGTTGCTGAGGGATTTTTATCGCTCGCAAGGTTATGCCGATTTTCGTATTACGTCTGCTGTGACGGAACTTGCGCCTAATAAAGAAGATTTTTTTATCAATTACACCGTTGAAGAAGGCGTTATCTACCATTTTGGGGAGATCGAAGTTGACAGCCAAATTCCGGATTTAGCCTCTGATATTTTAAGCCAGTTGGTTTTCACGCGAGAAGGTGATTTATATAATTCTGAATTGATTGACCAGACGGTAGAATATCTGACGGATATTGCGGGATTGAAAGGTTATGCCTTTGTGAATGTACGTCCGCGTATTCGGCGAGATAGAGAAAATCAGACGGTAAATATCACCTATATCGTTAATAAAGCGCCGCGCGTTTATGTTGAACGCGTTGATATTCATGGTAATGTGCGCACTCATGATCGCGTTATCCGCCGTGAAATGAGATTAATCGAAGGCGACTCATATAATTCCTCAAAAATGAAACGGTCTGAAATTCGCATTAAATCTCTGGGCTTCTTTAAAGAGGTGGAGATAGAGCAAATCGAAGGAACCTCGGAAGACAAAACCATTCTTGATGTGACAATTGAAGAACAGGCGACCGGCGAACTGTCTGTTGGTGCCGGTTTTTCAAGTGCGGAAAGCTTCCTGTTTGATTTTAGTATACGGGAAAGAAATCTGCTCGGTCGCGGCCAGGACTTGCGTTTTGGAAGCCGTATTTCCAGCCGGCGCAAGGAATTGGATATTGGTTTTACCGAGCCATATGTTTTTGGGCGACCTGTTGTGGGCGGTGTTGATATTTTCTACCGGGACAATAGCTTCCGGGAAGCAAATTTTGAACAGGTTTCTCTTGGCTTTGGCCTAAGAACAGCCTTCCCCATTACCGAATATATTGTGATGAGTTCGCGATATAACCTGCGGCAGGACAAGGTTGATATTCCGGCGGCGTTTTTATCAAGCCGTAGCCCATTTACCGTCACCAATATCGGGACATTCCTGACCTCATCAATTGGCTATGGTGTGTCATATGATAATTTGGACAACAGACAGAAACCAAATCGGGGTCACCGGGCCGTCCTTAATCAGGATGTTGCCGGATTGGGCGGGAATGTAAAATATATAAGAACTCAGGCCAGTTATAATTATTTCATCCCAATCTATGGGCGCTGGATTTTTGGGGTGAAGGCAGAAGGCGGGCATATCCTTGGGCTTGGTAAAGATGTACGGATTAATGACAGGTTTTTCCTTGGAAATCCTCGGATGCGCGGGTTTGAACAAGCCGGTATCGGGCCTCGAGATAGTCTGACGACGGACGCCCTGGGCGGAAATGTCTTTTACAAAAGCTCGCTGGAGATACATATTCCGCTTGGGTCCGGTGCCAGGGAGCTGGGTATCGAGGCCAGTATGTTTATTGATGCGGGTGCCCTGTTTTCTATTGACTTACCCAATGAGTTGTTTAATTCTGCCACACAATTAACGCATAGGATAGTGGCGGACACACCAAAACCAAGAGTTTCGGCAGGCGTAGGTTTTACCTGGATATCACCATTCGGGCCATTTAGGGTTGATTTTGCACAAGCCATTTTGTCGGACGAATTTGACAAAACGGAATTCTTCCAATTTAACATCGGAACAAGATTTTAACATGAAAAAAATAATCAAAATGACAGTAATAGCGGCAATTGCGGCTACTATCTCAACGATTTCACCCTTGGCTACAGCCTCTTTCGCTCAGTCAATACCGCCCGCTGTAATCGCGGTCATTGATAGCCGAATGGTCAGATTTAACTCTGCTGCCGGGAAAGATATTCAGAAACAGCTGGATGCAATTCGTATTAAGTTTCAATCGGAAATTGCAGAGCAGGAGAAAACTTTAAAAGAGGAAGAGACAACGCTTAAGGCGCAGCGATCTATTCTTCCAAAAGAATCTTATGATGCGAAAGTCAATGATTTCCAAAATAAAGTTCTTACCGTTCAGCGTGAAGTGCAAATTAAGAATAAGCAGTTGGAAACGGCATTGGGTAACGCGCAAAATGAGCTGCAGCGGGCTTTAAAACCAATCTTGCAGAAAATATTAAAAGATCATAAAGCGACGATGATTATGGATGTCAGTCTGGTCATTGAAAAAACGTCTGGCCTGGATGTGACGACAAAAGTAATCGAGGCCCTTGATCAGATATTACCCAATATCAAAGTTGAACTTCCTGCCGTTAATACACCGGCTCAATAAATCGTCATAATGAATGTTTGTGGATATGCCCGAAGATAGTAATAAGGGACTGGAAACCATAGGTGTCGAACGGATCATGGAATTGATCCCGCATCGATATCCTATGCTTTTGATTGACCAGTTGACGAAAATTAACAGTGGTGTATCCGCGGTTGGCATTAAATGCGTAACCATGAATGAGCCGTTCTTTCAAGGACACTTCCCCGGAAAACCCGTTATGCCAGGGGTATTAATTGTAGAGGCTATGGCGCAGGCGGCGGCAACGTTGGTTATGTTGAGTATGGCGGATCAGGCCCAGGAAAAACTGGCCTTTTTCATGTCCATTGACGGTGCAAAATTCAGAAAACCTGTTGTGCCGGGGGATCGATTGGAACTTCATATCAAGAAAGAACGTCATCGTGGACCTGTATGGCGTTTCACAGGGATGGCTATTGTGGAGGGGACGCAGGTTGCGGAGGCAACCTTTACGGCCATGATTACAGATAAAGAGAGTTAAAAGGTATGAAGAGCGGTATGCGCATTCTTCATACCATGATCCGGGTTCTAGATTTGGAAAAGTCACTGGAATTCTACTGCAATCACCTTGATATGACATTACTCAGAAAACAGGAATATCCGGAAGGCCGCTTCACGCTGGCCTTTTTGGGTTATGGTGACGAAAGTGATCATACGGTGATCGAACTTACTCATAATTGGGATCGAACAGAGCCTTACGCGCTTGGCGAAGCTTTCGGTCATATTGCTATTGGGGTGAGCAATATTTATGCCCTATGTGAAAGATTGGAGAAGGCCGGCGTTGACGTTCCCAGAAAGCCGGGAGCTATGATGCATGGTACCACCGTTATAGCTTTTGCCCGTGATCCGGATGGATATATGATAGAATTTATCGAGCGATAAACAGTATTATAAGACGAATAAAAAGCCCGGGGAATAATCTCATGAATAATCTCATGAATAATCTCCGGGCTTTTTTTATGGCAGAAAATAGAATTATCTATTTTTAATATTAATAAAGTCCCGCTGAGTGTCGCCGGTGAATAACTGGCGTGGGCGGCCAATCTTCTGAGTGGGGTCTTCTATCATTTCGGACCATTGGGCGACCCAGCCTGTTGTTCTGGCCAAGGCAAATAATACTGTGAACATATCAGTTGGGAAACCCATAGCTTTCAGGATAATCCCTGAATAAAAATCCACATTGGGGTAGAGCTTTTTTTCCTTGAAATATTCATCTTCGAGGGCAATACGTTCCAATTCACGGGCAACATCCAGCATAGGATCATTGACCCCAAGCTCTTCCAATACTTCTTTTGCGGCCTTGGCAAGAACCTGCGCGCGGGGGTCAAAATTCTTGTAAACGCGGTGCCCAAAACCCATAAGGCGGAAGGGGTCATTCTTGTTCTTGGCTTTCTCAATATACTCAGGGATGCGGGCAACAGTACCAATTTCCTCAAGCATGTTTAGGCAGGCTTCATTTGCACCGCCGTGGGCCGGCCCCCAAAGAGACGCAATGCCCGCCGCAATACAGGCGAAAGGATTGGCCCCTGATGAACCAGCTAGACGCACCGTTGATGTCGAGGCATTCTGTTCATGATCTGCATGGAGGATGAAAATTTTATCCATGGCATTAGCCAGGATAGGGTTGACATCATATTCTTCGCATTGCGGCACGCCAAATGTCATGTGAAGGAAATTCTCGGCATAGCCCATATCATTACGCGGATAAACGAATGGCTGACCACTGGAGTATTTATAAGCCATTGAGGCGATAGTGGGGATTTTAGCAATCAGGCGGTGTGAGGCAACTTTTCGCTGTACCGGATCATTGATATCCAAACTGTCATGATAAAATGCTGACATGGCCCCAAGAACGCCAACCATAATTGCCATGGGATGCGCATCTCTGCGGAAGCCTTTAAAAAGCGAGTTCATCTGATCATGAACCATAGTGTGATAGGTAATCGTATGAACAAAATCGTCTTTTTCTGTGGCATCAGGCAGTTCGCCGTTCAGTAACAGATAGGCAACTTCCATGAAATCACTTTTTTCAGCAAGCTGATCAATGGGGTAACCCCGGTATAATAAAACGCCCTTATCACCATCAATATAGGTGATGCTGGATTCGCAACTGGCCGTGGATGTAAAGCCCGGATCATAGGTGAACATGCCCGTATCAGCATAAAGTTTGCGGATGTCAATGACATCCGGGCCAACGGAGCCTGAATAGATTGGCAATTCAAGCGTTTTACCCCCAACGGTGAGCGTCGCCTTTTCATTTAACAATGTTTTATCAAATACGTTTTTTATCATGTATCTACATCCTTTCTAAATTGCAGTTTCCAGACGTTGCAGAATCGGATTATTCATGCGTTACCCTGGGTTAATTTTTTGAATAATATAAATATATATTACCCATATATTAGTATTTGTTAATATTTAGCGAAAATACGCCAAGTTAATCGTTACAGTTTTAAATTCTGGCCCTTAATTCTGGCCCTTAATTCTAGCCCTTAATTCTAGCAAGACTTTCTTCCGGGCCCAACCAGACCAAAATATCAAAAATGCCGGGTGAAACATTACTTCCGGTCAAAGCTGCCCGAATTGGCTGGGCTACTTTCCCCAGTTTCAGTTCTTTTGTTTCAGCAAAAGCTTTAATTTGGTTTTCCAGGGTTTCTGCATCCCAGGATGTGTTTTCTTCAAGAAGTTTGGCAACGGCTGCTAAAATTTCCCTGGCATCATCGGTGAGTATCTTTTCGGCTTTCGGCTCAAAGACTAAAGGCCGCTCAGCAAACAAAAATAATATGCTCTTTGCCAGATCATTAATATTTTTCGCCCGTGGTTTGAATTCACTCATGGCAGAAATTAGGCGCGCCACTTCTTTTTCCGTCAAGGGCCTATCCAAAGATTTTTCAATAAGTGGGCGGCAAACCGAGACCAGGGTTTCATTGCTTTCAATTTCGCGAATGTAATACCCGTTTAGATTTTCCAGTTTTGTAAAATCGAAGCGAGAGGGTGATTTGCCAACACCCTCCAGACTAAACCACTCAATCGCCTGTGCTTCCGATATCGTTTCATCATCACCATGTGCCCAGCCGAGGCGCAGCAGGTAATTCTTCAATGCGCTCGGCAGATAGCCCAAATCACGGTAAGCTTCAACACCAAGTGCGCCGTGCCTTTTAGACAGCTTGGCACCGTCCGGCCCATGAATGAGCGGAATATGTGCATAGACGGGTAAATCCCAGCCTATGGCCCGGATGAGCTGGGCCTGACGCGTGGCATTGGTCAGGTGGTCATCCCCGCGAATGACGTGCGTTACATTCATGTCATGATCATCGACCACAACTGATAGCATATAGGTCGGGGACCCATCAGCGCGCAGCAGTATCATATCATCCAATTGGACGTTAGCAACAGTGACATCGCCCTGCACTTTATCTTCAATGGTCGTTTGGCCTTCATTAGGGGACTTGAAGCGGATAACAGGTTTTACGCCCTCCGGCGCTTCTGAAGGATCGCGGTCCCGCCAGCGGCCATCATAACCTAAGGGACGGCCTTGTGCGCGGGCCGTCTCGCGCATGGCTGTTAATTCTTCCGGCGAGCAATAACAATAGTAGGCAGCGCCTTTGGCCAAAAGCTCATGCGCCACTTCAATATGACGTTCCCGGCGATCATATTGACTGACAACATTCCCATCATGAAACAATCCAAGCCAGTTCATGCCATTATGAATAGCCTCTACGGCACCTTCGGTTAAGCGCTTGCGGTCGGTATCTTCAATGCGTAGGTGGAACTCTCCGCCGTGATGCCTGGCGAACAGCCAGTTGAACAGTGCTGTTCGCGCGCCGCCGATGTGCAAAAACCCCGTAGGAGACGGGGCGAAGCGTGTAATAACCTTCTTCGTCATTTAAAAATATGTTCCAATAGTTTTTATTCTGCGGATATATGTATAGGATACATGCTTGTCGATCCGCGCATAAGGAATAAGTATACTCTGGGGAAGGGTGTTTAAATCCCTCAGCCATGTGGTTTCTAGCAAAATTTTATTAAAAATGGAAGCTTGTTATGCTAAAATGTTAAAAAATATGGCAATAATTTTGTGTTTTGAGGGATTTTGAGGGAAGACTTAAGGGGGATGGGTAATAGATAAGTTAAGAGAAACCCTATTTGAAGAATATGACAGGCTGTTGTTATGGTGTCCGGTTTTCTTTGCAATAGGTATTGGGGTATATTTTTCGTTGCCGACTGAGCCGGGGTTAATTCTTGGCCCCCTCTTTTGCGGATCTCTCATCATAATCCTTGCGATATTCTGGCGTTTTTTTTTGATTCGGATGATGGTGATTATTTTATTGCTGGTTTCATCTGGTTTTTTTACCGCGAATCTGCGGAGCTTGTCACTTGATACCCCTGTGTTGAAAAAAGACATTCCGCCGCGAACGGTGACGGGTATGGTGGCGGATGTACGGCATTATACGAGTGGGAAGCTACAGATTACACTGGAAGACCCTGTTATATCTCCTGAAATTATCAATAATGTGACTCCGCGCAAAATACGTTTAAGCGTTCCAAAGTTTGATCTTCTTCCCTACCCAGGGGATAAAATCACGTTGAAAGCCGGATTGTTGTCTCCGCCGCTGCCCACTATGCCCGGTGATTTTGATTATGCCCGTCAAATCTGGTTTCAGGGCATCGGAGCCACGGGCTATGCCATCAGCAAGCCTGAAATCATCGAAAGAGGTGCAGGCGCTTACAGCATATCCACCCGCCAGAGACTCGTCATGTCTGAAGAAATTCGGTCAATCATTGCAGGGGATGCAGGGGGACTTGCCGCGGCCCTGATTACGGGAATGCGTTCGGGGATATCCCATGAGGTTGCCGAGAATATGCGTCATAGCGGTCTTGCCCATTTACTGGCTATTTCTGGCCTTCATATGGGATTGCTATGCGGCGCGGCGTTTTTCTTCGCGCGTTTTTTATTATCACGATCAGAATATTTAACATTGCGATATCCGATAAAAAAATGGGCGGCCATAATCGCCATTGGGGCGGGTGTCGTTTATGTCTTTTTAAGCGGCGGGGCCATTCCCACGGTTCGCGCCTTCATTATGGTGCTCATTCTTTTTATGGGAATTCTTCTGGACCGCAAGGCCATATCGCTCAGGCTTGTGGCCGTTGCGGCCATGGTGATTCTGGTCTTAACGCCCGAGGCTCTCTTGTCCGTCAGTTTTCAAATGTCTTTTGCCGCTGTGACGGCATTGGTGGCGGTTTACGAGAAGCGGGCGGCAAAACTGGCCGCCCAGCCTTTAAAGGACAAAAACATAAGAAAAGGCTGGGGTCGTAAGATAAGTTTTTATGTCGGGGCCATGTTGCTGACGACATTGATCGCAGAAGTGGCCATTGCGCCATTCGCGCTGTTTCATTTTAACAAGCTGGTTCAATATGGCCTGATCGCCAATCTTATTGCCATGCCGGTTATGGCATCATGGGTGATGCCCTGTATCGTTGCATATTTGATTTTGGCGCCAATTGGCCTTGGGGCGTTAGCCTTATACCCCATGTCTTATGGCCTGGAAATCATCATGTTTGTTGCTAAAACAGTATCCCATACGCCGGGCGCGATTAGCCTGATTCCCACGATGGACCTTGGACCGCTTGTTCTCATGTCGTTGGGGGCATTATGGTTCTGTATATGGCGCACAGGTTGGCATAAGTTTGGTATTCCCGTTGTACTGGTCGCGATTGCCGGGGCCTTTTTCACGTCACAGCCGGATATATTGATTGATAACGGGGGGCGGTTAATTGGGGCCTTGGATGCCAGCGGAGACATCAATCTGTCGAGCCATCGGGCAGGACGCAAGACGCGCGCGCGATGGGCGCAACGATTTGGGCAGGAAGAGGCTAAAAAATGGGATCAAAAACCGGTTAACGGTTCTGCTATGACTATTGTTTCTGGGCGTGAGGCTGAGGGAAACTGGATGTCCTGTGACAAGTTAAGCTGCCTTTACCAACCCACGCATAAAAGCCGCGATATGCTTATCTCACTGGTAAAGCATGAGCAGGCATTGCCGGAAGATTGTCTAAATGCGCAGGTGATCATAAGCATGGTGCCCGTTTACGTTAATTGCCCTTCAGCCTTTCTGGTTATTGATAAATGGGACTTCTTTCATAAGGGCGGCCATGCTCTATGGTTACCGGAAAAGGAAGGTGGTTGGATTACCATTAAAACCGTTGCCGGTACGCGCGGCAACAGGCCGTGGAGCGGGAGGAGATGAAGGCGATTTTTTGATTCCCAGAGCAAGACCAGTCTTAATTACTAGGCTCAGGACTCATTAAATCCACCATATGACGATTGCGGCGATGCATATTGCAGAGAAGAAAGTGTGGGAACATCGGTCATATCGCGTTGATATACGCCGCCAGTCTTTCAGTCTGCCGAACATATTTTCGGCCTTATACCTTTGTTTATACAATGTTTTATCGTAGCTGATCTGCCGTTTCCGGTTTTTCTTTGGCGGAATACAGGGTGTAATTCCTTTATCTCGCAAGCCATCCCTGAACCAGTCGGCATCATATCCACGATCCGCCAGAAGATGTTTGGCCGCAGGCAGGGCATCCAGTAATTTCTCAGCGCCCTTATAGTCACTGACCTGACCCGCCGTCAGGCACAGAAGAACAGGTCTGCCCTGGCCATCACAAACCGCATGGAGTTTAGAGTTTAATCCGCCTTTTGTCCGGCCAATGTCACGGGGTAGAGCCCCTTTTTTAGCAGACTGGAAGCCGTGCGATGTGCCTTCAGATGAGTGGCATCAATCTGCAATTATTCCGGAATGTCTTGTGAGGATAACGCTTTCAATATATTGTCAAAAACACCCATTTCACGCCATCTTATGAAACGATTGTACAGCGTTTTGTGAGAGCCATATTCCCCCGGCGCATCCCGCCATTGCAGGCCGCGCTTCAGCACATGAATGATCCCGCTGACAACGCGACGATCATCAACACGCGGTACGCCATGCGGCTTCGGGAAATAAGGTCTAATACGATCCAATTGGCTTTCTGACAGGTAAAAATAATCATTCATGGGCAAACGCCTTTGCCACAGTGAATCATAAATTACATCAAATGTGAATCCCTAAAATTAATAGGTCCTGAGCCTAGAACAGTGCCAGTCTTAATTCCCGGAACAATACCAGTCTTGATTTAATCGCTCTGCAGGGTTTTCCGGGCCGGGGCCACTGAGCCCAATAATGAGCGCGATACAGCCGGTCTATGGGATGCCAGGCAAAGGGCGCAAGGCACCCGCAACATCATATAAAGCTAACGAAGGTCGGGTTTTTTAGCTTTTGACTGCGCTTAGGCTTTCATTCAATGTCCATATTAATTTCTATGGCCAGGGTTCAGGCCTCCGTCTTTAGATGGTCAGCTTTAGCAGAAATGGAATCTGTATATTATGCCATGCCATGCCATGCGACAAAGGTTGCCATGCTATTTTTCATCACCGTTATTATCTCGTCTGGATTACCAAGTACCGTTTTAAGATATTTGGCCGTGCCATATGCGAACAGGTGCGGTAAATTATCCGTCAGATTTACGAGGAACTGGGTGTGACTACTTTCAACGGGATTTTGTCATCGGATCATGTCCATATGTTTATTTTCATCATGCTGTCAGTAATGTTAGGAGACGTCAGGGGATTTTCCACGTGCAAAATACAGATGGCATTTTTCTGCTACGCGCTGCCCTCCGAATCCCGAACTTCGAAAAGGTTATTGGGGACGATATTTCTGGGCAATAGGCTATTTCTGTTCAACAAGCGGGTTGGTCACGGATGATATCATACGTCAGTATATTGATAAGCCTACACCCAAACCTACCGACGTTAGCCGGTAGTGGTTTAGTATATTGTATCGCAAGCCTTGTTTTGTGATGTGTCAAACCCTCTCAGTCAAATAGGTTAAATAGGCTGGCCCTGTCCTAATATTGGCCCTGTCCTAATACTGGGACTCTTCTAATATTGCCGCAACAATCCCACGAGCCGTCCTTGTATTCGTACGCGGTTTGCCGGATAAGTCAGAGTCTCAAAATCACGGTTTGAGGGTTTGAGGGCCACATCAGGGCCTTTTTTATAGAGGGTTTTTAACGTGGCTTCCTGCTCGTCAATCAAGGCGACGATAATCGCCCCATTTTCCGCGCTATCGCATCTTTGGACCACAATGGTGTCCCCGTCTAAGATACCGGCTTCTATCATGGAATCACCATCAATTTCAAGGGCATAGTGGCTACCGCTGCCAACCATTGAAACGGGCACAGGAATGTTTTCATATTGTTCAAGCGCGTCGATCGGGGTGCCGGCGGCTATTCTACCGTGGAGAGGTATATCAACGGTTCCGGGGTCTGAGACGGCTTCTGCCTGTATCCCAAAATTAGGTGTGAAAATATTTTCCGGGGATGACGTGGTATTTCCTTCGTTGTCAGGCAGGCGTAATATTTCCAACGCCCGCGCCCGGTTGGGTAAACGGCGAAGAAATTGACGTTCCTCAAGCGCACCAATCAGCCGATGAATGCCTGACTTAGATTTTAAATTAAGCGCATCTTTCATTTCATCAAAGGAAGGGGCAACACCATTTTCCTGAAGCCGGTTATGGATGAAAAGCAATAGGTCGTGCTGCTTTTTAGTGAGCATATTGAAAGCCTCCTGATCAAAAATCCTGATATGTTTAGTTTATGTTCTATTTATATTCTTTTGTCAAGCAGAGGAAGCAGAAAAAGTGTCCTGCCAGTATTGCGAGAGATTTTTGATAGAAGGTTTTGGCATGGGGACAAAAAATAAACTGTTTGCGAAAGCGGCGACGTGCCCTCAGTCTGCGGTGAAGTCGCCGGATTTCCCGCCGGATTTATGGGTAAGGCGGATATCTGTAATACGCATATTTTTGTCAGCGGCTTTGCACATATCATAGATGGTAAGGGCGGCGATGGATACGGCGCTCAAGGCTTCCATTTCGATTCCGGTTCTGCCATAGAGGTTGACCGTTGCTGAAATATCCACACAATTTTCCGCATGATTGCAATATAGATCGACCTCTACATTATGAAGGGGTAAGGGGTGACACAGGGGAATAAGGTCAGAAGTTTTCTTTGCCGCCATAATTCCAGCGAGGCGTGCTACGGAAAAGACATCTCCCTTTTTAACGCCGCCATGCTCAATGAGAGCCAGGGTTTCCGGGGTCATGAAGATCCGGCCTTTGGCCTCTGCGCGGCGATGGGTTTCGGATTTTTGGGAGACGTCAACCATACGTGCCTTGCCGTCGTTATCCAGATGGGTAAGCCTGGTCATTTTATTCTCCGATCATTACTTTTGTTGCTTCTGCAACATTCTCCTGCCGCATGAGAGATTCGCCGATGAGGAAACTATTGATGCCCGTCTGATCATGGATATTCTGAAGATCCGCATTTGTGAAAATGCCGCTTTCACTGACCAGCATTCTATCGTTACCGGCTATTGATGACAGGCGTAAGGTGACATCAAGGGAGACCTCAAAGGTCTTAAGGTCCCGATTATTGATGCCAATAAGCGGGCTTTTCAGGAGTAGGGCTCTTTCCATTTCCGGCGCGTCATGGGTTTCGAGCAAGACATCGAGGCCATATTCAATGGCCACCTGTTCAAGTTCCCTGGCCAGTTCATCATCAAGCATGGCCATGATCAGTAATATACAGTCGGCGCCCATGGCGCGGGCCTCAATGATCTGATAGGGGTCGATCATGAAATCTTTCCGCAGGACAGGCAGTTCGGCAGCGGCGCGGGCGGCGATGAGATGTTCATCATTTCCCTGGAAATAGGGCACATCTGTCAGAACGGATAAACAGCTGGCACCGCCTTCTTCATAAGCTTTTGCTAATAGGGCCGGATTGAAATCTTCGCGGATTAAGCCTTTACTCGGGCTGGCTTTCTTGATTTCGGTAATCAAGCCAAATTGGTTTTTTTCTTTGGCACGGCAGAGGCTGTTATAAAAGCCACGGGTGGGGCTGGCCTCTTTTACCTGTGCCATCAATGTGTTAAGGCTTTTCTTTTCCTTGCAGTTTTTCACATGACGGCGTTTGTCCAAGGCGATTTGGTCAAGAATATTACTCATTTGACATTTTAATCCATTGTTGGAGTTTGTCTGCCGCCGCGCCGGTATCAATGGCCTTTGCCGCGGTCTCTGCACCTTCCCTTAGGTTTTTGACTTTACCGGCAACCAGCAGGGCGGCAGCGCAGTTAAGTAAAGTGATATCACGGTAGGCATTCTTTTTGCCTTGCAGAAGCTGCTTTAGAGCTTTTGCGTTATCTGCGGCCTCGCCGCCGCGAATTTCGGATAAGGGCGCGCGTTCCAAGCCGGCGTCTTCCGGGGTTACCTCAAAGGACGTTACTTTTCCGTCTTTATATTCAGAGACATAGGAGGGGCCGGATAGACTTAATTCATCAAGGCCATCGGCCCCATGGACAACCCATACCCGTTCTGATCCAAGCTTGCCTAATACCTGAGCAAGGGGCGCGGTCCATTTCTTGTCGAATACGCCGATCACCTGATATTTTGCCCCGGCCGGGTTGGACAGGGGCCCAAGTAAATTAAAAATAGTTCTTGTGCCAAGCGATGTCCGGGAAGGTCCGACATGGCGCATGGCGCTGTGATGACGGGTGGCCATCATAAATCCAATGCCAATTTCGGCAAGGCAGCGCTCAACAATTTTCATGTCAGCATCAATGTTAATGCCAATGGTCTCTAAAACATCTGCGGAGCCGGATTTGGACGATATGGCCCGATTGCCATGTTTGGCCACACTGACACCAGAGGCGGCAAGCACGATAGCGGCGGCGGTTGATATATTATAGGTGTGCGCCCCGTCACCGCCCGTGCCGCAGGTATCAACGGCATTATCCGGCGCAGAGATGAAATGGGCTCTTGCGCGCATGGCTTCCGCTGCGCCAGTGATTTCATCAATGGTTTCGCCCCGCAGGCGCAGTCCCATAAGAAATGCGCCGATTTGTGCCCCCGTGGCCTCACCGCTTATCATATAATTGAAGGCATCGCGTGCGTCTTGCCGGGACAGGGTTTTCCCGGCGGCAATTTGGTTGATCAAGGCTTTGAAATTCACGCTCATTTTTCAATTGGCTCGTTTTTAGTATTGTTTTTGCGGGTAAATTCTTTGGCCAGGTCTACAAAATTCTTTAACAGCGCATGCCCATTTTCAGATTCGATACTTTCCGGGTGGAATTGCAAGCCGTGTACAGGGTGTGTTTTATGGGAAAGCCCCATGATCAAACCATCCTTGGTTGTTGCTGTTATGTCAAGGCATTCAGGTAGGCTGGCCTTCTCCACAATTAAAGAATGATAGCGGGTGGCCCGAAAAGGATTTTTCAAATCGGTGAAGATTGTTTGCGCCTGATGATGGATGTCGCTGACCTTGCCATGCATGAGATAGGGCGCCTGAATTACTTTGCCGCCGTATGTCTGGCCAATGGCTTGATGACCAAGGCAGACGCCCAGAATAGGCAGCATGCCCTTCGCTTGCTTAATTAGGTCAAGGCATATCCCGGCTTCATTTGGGGTGCAGGGGCCTGGGGATAAAATGACACCCTCAATGTCGCCTGAGGCATATTTGGCCAAGATGTCTTGCACCGCAATAGCATCATTGCGGAAGACGTACACTTCGGCACCGATTTCTCCCATATAATGATAGAGGTTATAGGTAAAGCTGTCATAATTATCGATTAAATAAAACATACAGTCTCTTAAGCATTGGTTGTCGTTTTAACTTTAGCACTCACGATATTTCCAGAAACATCTTGTACAAAAAAAATCGCTAGCGCGTAAACTAATAAAATTATATATGGCACCTGACGATATATATGCCAAGTTTCTTGTTTGGTTAAACTTTAGGATCAGCCCTAAAGACATCTTCATCGAATTCGCCTTCAGATTTTGCAACAGCTGTCGCTACGGCTAAATCGCCGGTCACATTGACTGCCGTTCGCATCATATCAAGTGGGCGATCAAAGGGCAGCAGGAAGCCAACAATAAGCGCCGTTTGCTCACCGCTAACGCCGATTACGCCTAACACAGCGGCGAGGAGAAAGAGGCTCGCACTTGGTACGGAAGCCGCGCCTATTGAGACAAGTGTCGTGGTGAGCGCAATGAGGCCATAATCAATGATGTTCAAATCAATGCCAAGAGACTGGGCGGCAAAAATAGCAACAACACCGACATACATTCCTGTACCATCCATATTAATGGTCGCGCCAAGCGGAATAACGCTGGATGCAATAGGTGGCCTGATCCCCAAGTTCTCTTCGGCGACGGCCATTGTAACGGGCATGGTTGCGCTGCTAGATGACGTCGAAAATGCGATAAGTTGCGCATCTATGATGTCTTTGAAAAAACGGGTTGCGGGTAATTTAAGGAGGAATTTAATGATGCTGCCATGGGTAATTATAACATGAAGGGCAAAGCCAAGCGTTAGGGTCAGGGCGAGGGGAATAACATCTGCGAGAGCTTCAACGCCTTTTGCGCCAGTTGTCGCGGCTATCAGCGCAAAGACACCAAAAGGGGCTACCTCCATAATCAGATGAATGATTTTTAACATTATCTCTGTTGCGCTATCCATAACATTCGCGACGGGTTTTGCTTTGGCACCCGCGAGCAGAATACCCGTGCCAAACATAATAGCGAAAAAGATCACGGCCAGGATATCGCCGTTGGCTAAGGCCGCAACAGGGTTGTTGGGGACAATACCCATCAATCTTTCGCCTAAGGGCATAACAGGAGCCAGGGATTCTGCTGTTGCGCCCATCATATCAATGCCTATGCCGGGCCGAATGAGGGTCGCAAGCATAAGGCCAATGAAAATGGCTACCGTAGTTGTGCCAATATAGAGCCCCATGGTTTTAAGGCCGATTGAGCCCAGTTTTTTAGGGTCCCCCATGGCGACAATGCCAGAGACAAGCGTGACAAAGACGAGGGGGACAACAATCATGCGGATCAGACGAATGAATATGTCTCCAATCCATTTGATATTCGCCGCGCCTTCACCCCATAGGCTGCCAACTATAGCCCCTAAAATTAACGCTCCTAAAACACGTTTCCATAGCGGTATTTTAAACCAAAAATTACCTTTTTTCGGGTTGGCATCAGCATTATCTGAAGAAGTCATTTATTTTCCCTATATTTAAATATATTTCCCTTAATATAGACGAGCATAGCGTCTTATACATCATTTGATGTTAGGCCAAAGAAACAAAGTTATAAAAACAATCTTTTTGATACCCTAAATAATCTTCATTGGCTAAATAATCTTCATTGGTTTGTCACTGGCAAGTAAAATATTTACATATGTGTCCCACGAGGAAATGTGACGTGGGACACATAAGCGTATAACGGCTATATATATTAAGGATAAATTCTATAGGATTGGATCCGGAGAGTGGATTCGAACCACTATTGATGGAGTCAGAGTCCATAGTTCTACCATTAAACTACTCCGGACCAGTGTCTGTTAATTACGATGTAAATCATAATGCAAGCCATAACAGGCCTTATATAATTCTTTTTCCGGGCAGGTCCAGAAATATTTTTGGCTTTTTTGGTTGGTACTTGGGGCCCAAGCATTATATAAAAATACTTAAGCATGATATAAAACATAAATGGGCTGTAATGAATTCGGAAAATAAAAATCAAGCAGAAAAAGTAAGCGGATGGCATAAAAAAAAGCCCGTTGCTTTACCTGAACGTGCTTCTGATGTTCAGGCTGATCAGGATAAAAAACCCCCGGGAAAGCGCTCAAGAAATCAAAAAAACCATCAAAAAAATCAGAAGAAAAAGTCTGCGGCACCCTATATTTATGGGGCCATTGATCTTGGAACCAATAATTGCCGCCTGCTCGTCGCGCAGCAAACCTCAAGTGGTTTCAGGGTTCTTGATAGTTTTTCAAGGGTGGTGCGGCTTGGCGAGGGGCTTGGCAAAACAGGCGTTTTGTCAAGTGAGGCTATTGATCGGACGATAGAGGCGCTTGATGTCTGCGTTAGTAAAATCAGGCGGCGCGGCGTCACTCATATGCGTAATGTGGCGACGCAAGCGTGCCGGGAGGCAAGCAATTGTGATGAATTTATCGAACGTGTTGAAAAAGAGGTTCGTATCAAGCTTCATATCATTGACCCAATGGAAGAAGCGAGACTCGCGGTATTAGGCTGCAAAGCGCTGCTTGAGAAAAAATATTCCAGAGCCATCGTATTTGATATTGGCGGCGGCAGCACGGAATTGATCTGGCTGGAGCTGCGGCAGAATGGCCTGCCGGAAATCATTGACTGGACATCTATCCCCTATGGTGTTGTGAATATATCAGAAAAATATGGCACCCGCGATAAGATTTCTGATGATCAATATGGGGAGATGAAACAAGGCATCATGAATTCTATTGCAGCATTTGAACAAAAAAATGACATGCAGGGATATGTTGATAAGGGGCAGGTCCAGCTGCTCGGGACTTCTGGTACGATCACGACATTAACGGCCATGCATTTGGATCTTGAAGTATATGATAGAAATCAGGTGGACGGGGCCAGGGTTAAGTCGGCCCATATTCGGGCGTTATGCCAGAAATTATCGGCGTTAAGTTATGAAGAGCGATTGCTCCTGAGGGGTATTGGGGCAGGCCGGGCTGATCTTGTGGTCGCGGGCTGCGCGATTCTGGAAAGCATAATGGATTTATGGCCGATAAATGAAATTCGGGTTGCAGATCGGGGCATTCGGGAAGGTTTGCTTCTGGATATGATGGAAAGCCACAAACCCAGCCAGAAGAAGAGGCAAAGATCGAGAAATAATAACCGCTCTAAAAATAAAGACAGGGGTAAAACACGAGGTAAGAACCATGATGCCTCAAAAAATAATACGTATGTTGAGAATGCCCGGTCCCATAAAACCGAAGAGGTGGGGCGGTGATTAAGCGGCCAAAATTATCCGGTACAGGTAAAGAAAGAAAAACCAACGCGAGCGGGTTGACCAGAGGCGAGAAATTTCGGGTTAAAACATCACGGGGCCGGAAAATTTCTTCTATGCGCTGGTTACAAAGACAGTTGAATGATCCTTATGTCGATGCGGCACGTCTTGATGGGTACCGCGCGCGTTCAGCTTATAAATTATTGGAACTTGATGCAAAATTTTCTTTCCTGAAGGGGGCCAGAACAATAGTTGATTTGGGCGCGGCGCCGGGCGGCTGGGCACAAGTGGCCTTGAAAGAATGTGGCAGAAAAGCACATGTTATCGGCATTGATCTGCTGGAGGTTGCCCCACTTGAGGGGGCGACATTCCTGAAAATGGATTTTACGACAGATGCGGCCGAAGCAAAATTGCTTGATCTTTGCCAGAGTCCGGGCCAGAGTCCGGGCCAGGGTCCGGTTGACTTGGTGATGAGTGATATGGCGGCCACAACCACAGGTCATCAGCAAACCGACCATATTCGGACGTTGGCTCTGGTCGAAGTTGCTTTTGATTTTGCTCAGAAAACCCTGGGCGAAGGCGGGGTTTTTGTGACTAAGGTCTTCAGGGGCGGCGCAGATCAGGCTTTATTGACGGATATGCGTAAATGCTTTACCTCGGTCCGGCATTTCAAACCCCCTGCCAGCCGGGCGGGATCTGCGGAAACTTACCTGGTGGCTAAAGGATTTAAAATAAGTTCCCGGAGCGCGTGATATTGAAGAAAAACATGCGCCTGATATTGAAGAAAAACATCAGGCCTTTCGGTTTTTTTTTGACCTTTTTGCCAATAGCTGCTATCTGCAACAAACTTTCCTGATGATGTGCTTTACGGCAGCAGCGGGATATTTTTTTTTGCCCTATCCTTAAAAGGAGTCGAAATGAATATCCGTGAAGCCTTAACTTTCGATGATGTATTGCTCGTGCCGCAGGAGTCAAATGTATTGCCTGCGCAGGTCACTGTGAATACATTTGTCACTCGGGAAATCCAGCTTAATATACCTTTGATCTCAGCGGCAATGGATACGGTTACTGAATCGCCGATGGCTATTGCCATGGCGCAGCTTGGTGGCATTGGCGTTATTCATAAGAATTTCACTATTGCTGAACAAACCGGTGAAGTACGTAAGGTTAAGAAATACGAATCCGGCATGGTGATTGATCCCTTGACAATCCATCCTGATCAGACGCTTTCCGAGGCGCTTGAGCTGATGCTCGCGCAGAAAATTTCCGGCATTCCCGTGGTTGAGAAAAATACGGGGAAACTGGTGGGAATTATCACCAACAGGGACGTAAGATTTGCAACGAATATGATGCAGCCTGTTAAAGAATTAATGACAAGTGAAGGATTGGTAACGGTTAAACCAGGCGTGACCATGGAAGAAGCAAAGCTTCTTTTGCATAAGCATAGGATCGAGAAAGTCCTTGTGGTTGACGATTCTTATAAATGTATCGGATTGATTACCGTAAAGGATATTGAGAAGGCCCGTATGCATCCGGATGCCAGTAAGGATATAGATGGCCGGCTTCGTGTCGGGGCCGCGACTTCTGTTGGGGATGATGGCTATGAGCGTGCCGAGGCACTGATAGACGCCGGCGTTGATATGCTGGTGGTGGATACAGCTCATGGCCATTCAAAAGGCGTTTTACAGGCCATTGAGAAAATTAAAAAACGCTACGGCAACGTCCAAATCGTTGGCGGGAATGTGGCGACAGCTTCCGGGACAAAGGCGTTGATTGATGCCGGGGCAGATGCCGTCAAGATCGGGATCGGGCCAGGCTCAATCTGTACAACGCGCGTGATTGCGGGTGTCGGCGTGCCGCAATTAACGGCGATCATAGATGCGGTGGAAGCTGCTCAAAAAGCCGATGTGCCCCTTATCGCGGATGGAGGATTAAGAACCTCGGGCGATATAGCCAAGGCGATTGCGGGCGGGGCTAATGCTGTTATGGTTGGCTCATTGCTTGCGGGAACGGCGGAGGCCCCCGGGGAAGTTTTTCTCTATAAAGGCAGGTCTTATAAAGCCTATCGGGGCATGGGTTCACTCGGCGCCATGGCCCGGGGATCAGCGGATCGTTATTTCCAGGAAGAAATTACCGACAGCCTGAAATTGGTGCCCGAGGGTATCGAAGGACAGGTGCCGTTCAAGGGCGAGGTGGGCAGCATGATCCATCAACTTGTTGGCGGGGTTCGGGCTTCCATGGGCTATACCGGAAGTGCGAATATTACGGCATTCCATAAAAGGGCCGAGTTTGTTAAAATTTCATCGGCGGGCCTTCAGGAAAGCCATGTTCATGATGTGGCCATTACCCGTGAATCTCCTAATTACCCTTCTTCTTAAAGAGCAATAATATGATTGAACCTGCCCGCATACAGGCGGCTATAGAAATTCTTGACCAGGTAGCGACAAGCCTGTCAGGGGATGGGCCGTCTGCTGATGTCCTTGTGCGGAAGTATTTTCGGACCCGCCGCTATGCCGGATCGAAGGATCGCCGTGCCGTGACAAAACTGGTTTATCAAGTGATCCGGGACTGGGGCTTTTTATCGGAAGTCACTGCGGGGGATATACGCAAGATGGTGATTCTGTCGTTATGTCAATTAACAGGCGAGAACGTGGCCACAGGCAAAGATGTGGATTTAACCACATTATTCACAGGCCAGAATCACGCCCCGGACATATTAAGTGAGGCGGAACAACAGTTCCTCGCGCTTAAGTATGAGAGATTGCCGCATCAAAGGCTGAATTATCCCTTATGGCTTGAAAGTCGCTTGCAGGAACGGTTTTCTCATGATTTTGAAGCGGAGCTTGAAAGCCTGAATGAGCGCGCACCATTTGATTTACGGGTTAATTCTGGAAAATCGACCATAGGCAATGTGGCCAATTTCCTAAAAGATCAGGAGATTGACTTTCATCCGGGGAAATGGGCTGAAACCGCTTTGGTGCTATCGGATAATCCCCGGATTAATGAATGGGACATTTATCAGGACGGCCATGTTGAAATTCAGGATGAGGCGGCCCAACTGGCTTGTCAACTGGCGGACTTTAAGCCGGGACAGCAGGTGATGGATCTTTGCGCCGGGGCCGGGGGCAAAACATTGGCGGCGGCGGCTTATATGGAAAATAAAGGCCAGATTTTTGCTTTTGACAATAACAAACGCCGTCTGAAAGATTTAAAGCCGCGCGCCAAAAGGGCAAATGTCAGAATATTGCAAGGCCGCCATCTGGATACGGCAGGGGGCAAACGTCAAAATATTTTATCGGAACATACCGGACGAATGGACCGGGTCATTCTTGATGTGCCGTGCAGTGGCAGCGGTGTCTGGCGGCGTAACCCGGAATTGAAATGGCGCTTGAGCCCTGAAAATCTTAAGCAATATTGCCGGATACAGAAGAATTTACTGGCGGAAGGCTGGCACTTTGTAAAGGCGGGCGGGCGCATGATTTATATGACCTGCTCCCTGTTTTATGATGAAAATGAACAGCAGATAACAGATTTTTTGGATGCTAGGCAGGATGCCAAACTTATATCTTATCGCGAAATATATCAAAAAAGTAATCAGAGCGCGGGGCTAAAGACATTATCTCCGCGGGCTGAATGTCTGGCCTTATCGCCGCAGACTCACGGGACCGATGGGTTTTTCGTGGCCATATTGGAGAAAATAGCATGACGGATAAGATTCTTATCATTGATTTTGGATCGCAGGTTACCCAGCTTATCGCCCGGCGCGTTCGGGAAAGCGGCGTTTATTCCGAGATTGTCCCCTTTAATAAAGCTGAAGAGATACTCGCGGACTTTAATCCGGCAGGCATTATTCTTTCCGGCGGGCCAAATTCAGTCACCGGCATTGAATCGCCCCGGGCGCCGGAAGCTATTTTTAAAATGGGCGTACCCATCTTAGGGATCTGTTACGGCGAGCAGGTTATGTGTGAGCAGCTGGGCGGCAAAGTTGGCATTTCTGAAGAAAAGGAATTTGGTCGTGCGTTCATTGATATTAAAGAAGATTGCGGTCTGTTCGAAGGTGTCTGGTCCAAAGGGACAAGTCATCAGGTCTGGATGAGCCACGGCGATAAGGTCATCGAATTGCCGGAAGGTTTTGTGGTAACGGCGATCAGCGGAAATGCCCCTTACGCCGCTATTGCTGATGAACGCCGCAAATTTTACGCTGTGCAGTTTCATCCTGAAGTGGTTCACACGCCGGATGGGGCTAAAATCATTGCTAATTTTGTTCATAGGGTTGTTGGCCTTAAAGGCGATTGGACCATGGCCTCCTTCAAGGAGACAGCCATAGCCGCTATTCGCAAGCAGGTGGGCACGGGCCGCGTGATTTGTGGATTATCAGGCGGCGTGGATTCTTCCGTTTTGGCCATATTGCTTCATGAGGCCATTGGCGATCAGCTGGTTTGTGTTTTTGTAGATCATGGCTTGATGCGCTTGAATGAAGCCGAGCAGGTTGTGGGTTTATTTCGGGATCATTATAATATTAATCTCATTCACAAGAATGTGGCGGATTTGTTTTTGGATAAACTGAAAGATGTGAGTGATCCTGAAAAGAAGCGTAAAATCATTGGTGGCCTGTTCATTGATGTTTTTGATGAGGAAGCAAAAAATATTGGCGGCGCAGACTTTTTGGCCCAGGGAACACTTTATCCCGATGTGATAGAATCCGTATCATTCACGGGCGGCCCGAGTGTGACGATCAAGTCCCATCATAATGTGGGCGGTTTGCCGGCGCGCATGAAAATGAGCCTTGTGGAGCCATTGCGTGAGCTGTTCAAGGATGAGGTACGTATTTTAGGCCGCGAACTTGGCTTGCCGGAAGCCTTCATTGGGCGCCACCCCTTTCCCGGCCCTGGGCTTGCCATTCGAATTCCAGGTGATATTACGCCGGAGAAATGCGATATTCTGCGTAAAGCCGACGATATTTATCTTCAGGAAATTAAAAATTCCGGCCTTTATGACGTGATTTGGCAGGCGTTTGCGGTTTTGCTGCCGGTACGCACGGTGGGCGTTATGGGGGATGCCAGAACCTATGATTATGTCTGCGCGCTTCGGGCGGTAACCTCGACCGATGGCATGACGGCAGATTATTATCCCTTTGATCATGAATTCCTGGGCCGGGTATCAACCCGCATTATTAACGAAGTCCGCGGCATTAACCGCATCGTCTACGACATCACCTCCAAACCCCCCGGCACCATTGAGTGGGAATAGATTAATTCTGTATAGAATGTAATATATTGTGTCAAAAAATTTAAATTATGTTGTTGTGGAATGTACTCGGAAAACAAGGTGGCCTGAAAAATTATTTGTTAACAATGGATTAATGTCACCAATTGATCTTGAACAACAAAAATAGTGCAGATGAAAGCTGTCTAACAAATTAGGGGCCTCTCAGGCTGTATATGCTATCGTGAAAATTGAAATTGCAAACTATAATTACATGAAATATAATTTATTTTTTGGTAGCGCTTAAAGTCTCTCTTTAATCAGTTGCAAGACGGCTCGTGTCTTGTGACGTTTGTGTGAGCGTTTAATGCAATAAAAGGATGGTATTATGATAAAGGACAAAGAGTTATCAGCTATCGTCGCTAATGTCCATAGTACCTTAGAAGCTAATTATTCAGGTATAAGCCTAGGTGTACTTGCAGAGCAGTCAAAAAATATTGAGAGAGATATTGAAAATCTTACTGTCCAATTAATTTATGAATATTTTTCTATAACTGATGATTGTAGTAAAAATCATTATTTTAAACAATTCGCGGTTAATTCTAACCTCTATGAGATAAAGTCTGGGGCTAGGATAAAAGATCCTATTTTAGAAATATGGATTCTGGATGCAATAGATAAAAATATTGAATTTACGTCAGGTGGGAAAAGTATTTTTGGTGTTGGCTACTATCAATCTTTTGAAATTCACATTCCTAAAAAGCTAACATCTCACATTGGGGAACTTGAAAGCCTTGTTCATGCCGTATATTTATCATCCTATAGATGGATGGAGGAATGTTTATTTAATAATCTAGCCAAGCTAGAGAAAGGATTTACTCAAAAACTGTATGGATTTTTAAGAACGTATCTTGATAATAAAGGAAAGGTTTATCTTGCTGAAAAAATATGGTTCTCAATTTTCTCTGAAAAGGATGGTTATTATTCTCTAGATTCAAAAGCGGTGACTGAAGTATTAAAGACATTAAAAAAAAGAAATTTTAACTCAGAATTTAGCCCTATATATCACGTTGCTAAATTAATTGGCCTTGAAATGCCATATCAGAAATCTTTTTCAAAAATTTCCATAGAGACAAATGGATATAAAGATTTTCAGTTGAATAAGGCTGCATATATATCTGATATGTCACATATATATAAGACTGAGGAGCAGATGGTAGAAAATGGAGGGTATGCGATATTCCCAATAACGACTATCGGGAATAGAAAACTGGTAGCATCATTTCCAGCGACACTAAAAAATGAAATATGTCCTATTCTTGAAGTCATTAATGATGATCTTTCAAGTTTGTATAAAAAAGAAACAAAACTCATGGCAAAGCATATTACAAAAATAAAATCCAGTTATAACAGGATGAGTTATTCTGAATTAGGTAGTTTTTGTGGGGGTCTATTCGCTGTAGGATCTAAAGGATTATAAAAGAGCATTGCTCAATTATTATGTGTCATTGTTTTTTAAACAGGGTTCAATTTAATCAAAGCGTTTCAAATGAGAGGTGGGAGTATGGAAATCCATAACCAAAAGCTTTCAAAGATGTAAGGAGTATATACCTAAATCACATGAAATTATGGTATTTTCACTTTTAGTTTATAGTGAAAATATCAAAAATAATGGAGGAGAGGAAGGGATTCGAACCCTCGATAACATCGCTGCTATACACGCTTTCCAAGCGTGCGCCTTAAACCACTCGGCCACCTCTCCGTATCCATTATACGGATATGTAAATTGATCAATATAATGTTCAATTTATCATTCTGTTCAGGCGGCAATATAACGGCCTTTATTCAGGATGCAAGCCGTGATTATTATTCTTAACACCTGTTTTTACGTTTTTGGTGTATTCTAGGTCATTTCGCCGGTTTGATGGCTAAAGAAGTACTTGACATTGAAGGCTCATTTAACGATAAGACATTGTTTTTGAGATTCAGAGTCGCGTTTTGAGATTCAGAGCCACTGGGCTTCATTGTTCAAGGGCAGAGATGGTGCCGAATGATTTGTATCCATCCAGATATATAGTATAAGTTAGGATAATAAAATGGCTGTTCCTAAAAGGAAAGTATCTCCCCATCGCCGGGGTAATCGTCGTTCTCACGATAGTTTGAGCGTTGACACATATGTCGAAGATAATGAAAGTGGTGAATTGCGCCGCCGTCATCATATTGACCTGAGCACAGGTAAATATCGGGGACGTCAGATTATCGAGCCTAATGACAATTATTAAGGTCATATAAGTTTAGAAAATTCTCTAAAAAGCCGGTTGGATTAATTCCGCCGGCTTTTTGGTTTTATGCGGGGGCTTTTGGTTTTGTGCCCTTTTGTTTGATTTTACGAAAGCTTATGTGAAAGCCTACCGGGTGATGAGCCGGATTTTGCCAATATCGAAATAAAATCATATCTGCTATTGCTGAAACGGCTATAGGGTCTTACATATAGGTGCGGCGGGTACTGTCCTGTTGGTTATTTGTTTTTCCCCGGGGCGATAATCATTCAGAAGGGAGCTGTCCCTGATCAGGTCGTGGCCTGGTTATATGGCGCCCACCTATTTTTTAGGTTCTGGAGGATGTAACTTAAATTACGGCAGTGACGGTTCCGCCACCCTGTTTTTAATCCATATTGTTCATAGATACAGAATGTTTGGCCCGAAATAGTGACGACAATAACAGAAAATAAAATTACGTTACGTCAGGAAATGAAGGCAATCCGTGAAAGGGTTTCTGGCTCTTTCTTTGACTCTGACTCTGACTCTGGCCCTGACTCTGGTCCTGACTCTGGTCCTGACTTTGGCAAAAGACAAAATAAGTTGATGCCCGAGCGCGCGCTTGCCGCAAATCTTCTGATGTTGCCGGAAATTGCCGGTGACGTTCAGCGCGGTATTAAGGCGCGGCGGAATGCGCCACATATGGTGGCGGGCTTTTACCCCATTGATACGGAAATTGATTGTCTTTTTATTTTAAAGGCCCTGAATGCCATTCAATGTCGTTGTGCGCTTCCGGTTACGGGCCAGAAGAATTCGCCTCTGACCTTCAGGGAATGGGATTTAGAGACCCCCTTAATTGCGGGACCTTTTGGCACCCGGGAGCCGGACACTCATATGCCTGATGTTACGCCTGATATCATTCTGCTGCCGCTTTTGGCCTTTGATGAACAGGGCAATCGTTTGGGCTATGGCGGGGGGTATTATGATCGAACGCTTGACTTTTACCGGGGGAAGGGTCATGAATTTTCGGCAATAGGGCTGGCCTATGATGCGCAGTTTAGGAATAATATTCCGGTTGATGGTCATGATCAGCCCCTTGATATCATTGTAACTGAAAAGAAAGTATACAGACGTTGAGAATATTATATCTGGGCGACATTGTCGGGCAATCGGGACGAAAACTTGCGATTGAAAAAATCCCGCAGCTTCGTAATAGCCTTAAGCTCGATTTCGTCGTGATCAATGGTGAAAATGCCGCCGCTGGTTTTGGCATAACGGCTAAAATTTGTAATGAACTTTTTGAGGCCGGTGTTGATGTGATCAGTACGGGTAATCATATTTGGGATCAAAAAGAAACCAAAAGCCATATTGCTGGCGAAAATCGCTTGATTCGGCCCCTTAATTATCCGGCGGGAACGCCGGGACGCGGCAGTGTCTTGGTGCAGGATATGCGGGGCCGGGGAATGTTGGTGATCAATGTGATGGGACAGGTCTTTATGAACGCGCTGGATGATCCTTTTGCGGCGGTGGATGCGGAACTTAAGAAATACGCACTTGGCAGTACAGTCAAATTCATTCTTGTTGATATTCACGGCGAAGCGACCTCGGAAAAAATGGCCATGGGACATTTTTGTGATGGCCGCGCGTCCCTGGTGGTCGGTACTCACAGCCACGTCCCAACCGCAGACGCGCAAATTCTGGACGGCGGCACGGCTTACCAGACCGATGCTGGCATGTGCGGCGATTTCAATAGCGTGATCGGCATGGATAAGGCTGAGCCCCTGCAACGCTTTACTCGCAAAATCTCCACAGGCCGCTTTACGCCCGCCGTGGGGGAGGCAACTTTGTGTGGCGTGTTTGTTGAAACAGACGATAAAACCGGCCTTGCCAAGCGCATTGAACCATTACGTCTTGGGGCAAGGTTGCATGAGCATATGCCAGTAGCGTAACGTATGTTTACGGGTTTTATTTCCTAAAAAATTCAAATCATTGTTCACAAATCGCGGCCAGTGTATTATCAAAGTCCTGAAGCTTAATTTTATAAATAATAAGGCCCGCGAATGGGCTTTATCAGGAAAAGACAGATGGCAGGCCATTCAAAGTTTAAAAATATTATGTATCGTAAGGGCGCGCAGGATAAAAAGCGCTCTTCCCTTTTCAGTAAATTATCCAAGGAAATTACCGTTGCCGCTAAATTGGGCGGGCCGGATATGGATAGTAATCCACGCCTGCGCCTTGCCTGTCAAACGGCGCGCGGTCAATCCATGCCAAAGGATAATATCCTGCGGGCGGTTAACAAGTCACAGGGCGGGGACGCGGCAAATTATGACGAAATCCGTTATGAGGGTTACGGGCCGGGCGGTACGGCATTGATTGTGGAAAGCCTGACCGATAACCGTAATCGGGCGGCCTCGGATATCCGTACGGCCTTTGCCAAGAATGGCGGCAATCTGGGCGAGACCGGCAGCGTGGCTTTTCAATTTGAAAAGATTGGCGAGATTATTTTTGACGCTTCTGCCAAATCAGCTGACGATATGTTCGAAATTGCCTTGGAAGCTGGGGCGGAAGATGTATTATCCGATGATGAAACGCACGAAATTTATTGTACCATGGGCGATCTTCAGGATGTGACGGCTAGCCTGACGGATGCGGTTGGTGTTGAACCAAAATCAGCAAAGCTCATATGGAAACCGGGAAATACCATCGAAGTGGATCTGGAAGCCGCGCGAAAATTGCTTAAAATGATTGATGTTCTGGACGACCTTGATGACGTGCAGAATATTTACGGTAACTATGAAATTTCCGATGAAATTATGGGACAGCTCAGCGAGTGATATTAGCGTGACAAACAAAAGGCAGCGATTGATAGGACTTGATCCGGGCTTGCGAAAAACCGGATGGGGGATCATAGATGTAGAGGGGAGCCGCCTGATCCATATTGCCAATGGCATTGTCAAATCTGACGATAGTAATAGTCTGGCTGAACGGCTGAGGCAGCTTTTTGATGGTTTAAGCCAGGTGATTGTCGATTGGGCGCCGCATTCTGCGGCTGTTGAGGAAACATTCGTAAATAAGAATCCCATGTCTACGCTGAAACTGGGGCAGGCGCGGGGGATTTCGCTTTTGGTGCCGTCTCTTGCCGGGATAGCTGTTGCGGAATATTCGCCCAATCATATTAAAAAAACGGTTGTCGGTTCTGGCCATGCGGGTAAAGAACAGGTGGCGGCCATGTTGAAAATTTTGCTGCCGAAAGCGGTGATTAACGGCGAAGATGCCGGCGATGCCTTGGCGGTGGCCATATGCCATGCCCATAATGGCGGGGGGCATGGATCGTTGCATGATACCCTGAAAAAGGACCGTAACGCTTCGCCTAAGGGCGGGGCTCAAATATTATTTCGGGGAAGCCGCTGATGATTGCTAAATTAAAAGGCCTTGTGGATACTGTTGGAGAGGATTTCTGTGTCCTTGACGTGAACGGTGTTGGCTATCTTGTTTTTTGTTCGGGCCGCACGCTTGGTAATTTACCGGGCGTGGGTGAGGCGGCACTATTGATGATCGAAACCCATGTGCGCGAGGATCATATTCATCTTTTCGGTTTTTCCAGTGAATTGGAAAAAGACTGGTTTAAATTGTTGCAGACTGTGCAGGGTGTCGGGGCGAAGGTTGCCTTAGCCATTTTATCCGTCATTGCTATTGATGAATTATCCAATTCCATCGCCGCGCAGGATAAAACAATTGTCGGCCGGGCAAGCGGTGTGGGTCCAAAACTGGCGACAAGAATCATCACGGAACTAAAAGACAAGGTGGCGAAATTTATCCTGCCATCTTCTAATGTTGAGATGAGACCTGGGGGCACATTGGCTCAATCAATAGATGGTACGGCTGTTCAGGATGCTGTTTCCGGACTGGTTAACCTTGGTTACCGGCAGACAGAGGCCTATATGGCCGTATCTGCTGCAGCCCGTAGCAAGGAAGATGCCAGTGTCGCTGATCTGATCCGCCTTGGGCTTAAGGAGCTGAACAAATGAGCGATATTGACGAGGGTCGCATGGTGGGCAGCGGACAGAAAAGCGGCGATGAAGCAGATGCCTCTATCCGGCCATCCCGCCTGAATGATTTTATCGGTCAGCGCAAGGTCTGTGATAATCTGCAAATTTTTATTGAGGCTGCGCGCGTGCGCGGTGATGCTCTGGATCATGTATTATTTTACGGCCCGCCTGGGCTTGGTAAAACCACCCTGGCACAGATTATGGCACGGGAACTTGGCGTAAACTTCAGAGCCACGGCGGGGCCGGTCATTTCCAAGGCGGGGGATTTGGCCGCGCTTCTAACCAATCTGGAAGAAAATGATATCCTGTTCATTGATGAAATTCACAGACTTAATCCGGCGGTGGAGGAAATCCTCTATCCGGCGATGGAGGATTATCATCTGGATCTGATTATTGGCGAGGGGCCGGCAGCGCGTTCTGTGCGTATTGATTTACCGCCCTTCACATTGATAGGCGCAACGACGCGGTCCGGGTTATTGACCACACCGCTTCGGGATCGTTTTGGTATTCCGACCAGATTGGAATTTTATTCTGCCGAAGATCTGGAAACCATTGTTCGCCGCGCCGCAAGGGTACTTAACGTGGAAATGACCAGTGACGGGGCTATGGAAATTGCGCGCCGCGCCCGGGGGACGCCGCGTATTGCGGGCCGGCTTTTGCGGCGGGTTGCTGATTATGCATTGGTGCGTGCGGATGGCGGCGTTAATCGCGAGGTTGCGGACAAGGCTCTTGATATCCTCGAAGTTGACCAGCGGGGCCTTGATGCCATGGATCATAAATATCTGAAATGTATTGGGGTGAATTATAACGGCGGGCCGGTGGGCATTGAAACATTGGCGGCGGCCCTGTCCGAACCGAGGGACGCTATTGAGGAAATTATCGAGCCTTATCTGATCCAGACGGGGCTTGTTCAGCGAACCCCGCGCGGGCGCATGTTGTCCCCGCAGGCTTTTGATCATATTGGCTTGGTTATGCCGCAAGATTTGCCCCAACAACAGAAAACAACACAAATAAATTTGCTCGAGGAATAGAATGGCTGAATTTTCGCCACATTCTGGCTTTATCAAGAATGGAAGGCATATTTTACCCCTACGTGTCTATTATGAAGACACGGACGCTGGGGGGGTTGTTTATTATGCTAACTATTTAAAATATATGGAACGTGGGCGATCGGATATGTTAAGAAAACTTGGTATAAGCCAGGAAAAGATGTTAAAATTCTCAGGTGCGGGTGATATTAAGTTTGTCGTGACCCGGTCGGAAATTGATTATGTTAAATCGGCCAGACTTGATGATGAAATAACCGTTCATACCAATATATCCAGGTTGGGCAAGGCCAGCTTGGTGATGACCCAGGAAATTCGCAGGTCAGAGGAGCTTTTGACCAAAGGCATCATAAAGGTTGCGGCCCTGAATGCAGAAAACAAACCAGCAAGATTGCCGAAGACAATATTAGAAAAATTTAATGAAGTGACCAAAGAATAAAGCCATAAAATAGGGCTATAAAATAGGAATAGGAATGCAGGAAGAAAATATTGGTAATGCCGTTGATATCGTGGATTTAGGGTCAGACATACCGGACTTTTCCATGTGGGGTATGTTTATGCAGGCCGATTGGATTGTGCAATTGGTGATGCTGGTATTATTAGGCTCGTCTTTATGGTGCTGGGCAATAATTTTTGACAAAACCAAGCGTATTCGCCGGGTCATATCGCAGGCTGATACCTTCGATGCGGAATTTTGGTCCGGAAATTCTTTGGAGGACCTTTATGGCCGGGTGCAGAAAAACCCGGATCATCCTATGGCCTCTGTATTCGTCGCGGCCATGCGTGAATGGCAGCGTTCAGTCGGTACGCGCAGTGCAGGCAAGCTGGGTATGGGGCTTCAGGACAGGATTTATCGGGTCATGAGGGTGACCGTCAGCCGTGAAATGGAGCGGCTTGAAGGTTATCTGAACTTTCTTGCAACAGTCGGTTCGACGGCCCCTTTTGTTGGTCTTTTCGGAACAGTGTGGGGCATTATGAACAGTTTTGAGAGTATCGCTATTACCCACAACTCATCACTGGCCGTCGTTGCCCCCGGTATTGCGGAAGCTTTGTTTGCAACCGCCATGGGATTGGTGGCCGCTATTCCAGCCGTGGTGGCCTACAATAAAATCAGCAACGATCTGGGCCGTTACGCCAATCGCCTTGAAGGTTTTGCGGATGAATTTGGGACCATCCTGTCCCGCCAACTGGATGAGGAGCAGCCCTGAATGCAAAGTCACGGCGGACATAAACCTTCGACCTTTAGTCGCCGGCACAAGCCTATGAGCGAGATTAATGTGACTCCCTTTGTGGATGTTATGTTGGTGTTGCTGGTGGTTTTTATGGTGGCCGCGCCGTTGCTTACAGTCGGGGTTCCGGTTGACTTGCCAAATTCTTCGGCCAAGGCACTGCCGGAAAATACCAAACCATTGTCTCTGACCATTGATAAGAACGGTAAGCTATATTTGCAGGACGAAGCCATCGAATTGAGCGAGCTGGTACCGCGCCTGACCGCGATCTTTTCAGGCCGGAAAGATGACAGAATATATATTCACGGGGACAGAGCAGTGGATTACGGGGTGGTTATGAAAGTAATGGGCCAGATGAATGGCGCAGGATTTTCCCGTGTCGCCCTGGTAACAGATACGGAGAAATAGCGCAAATTGCGTAGTGCAATTATCATATCCTTTGTTTTTCATGCGGTGATTATGGCATCAAGTATGATCGGGCTGCCTATGTTAAACAGAGATAAACCGATGCAGATGAAAGTCATTCCCGTTGAAATGGTCACTATTGGCAAGGTCACGAAACTGAAAGCCCAGGAAAAGAAACCGGATCCCAAGAAAAAGAAAATGCCGCCAAAGGAAAAACAGCAAGAGCGAAAAGTGGCAATGCCGCCGGAACCACCTAAATTAGCGTCGAACATGCCCTTGCCGGATATGACCAAAAAACCGGAAAAGCCGGTAAAGAAGGCTGAAAAATCAGTGTTGGAAAAGGCGAATCGTGCGCCAAGAATTACGCCCAAAAGCAAGCCAAGCCGATTTGACAGCGGAAAATTATCCGCGCTTCTTGATAAGCGGGAAAAGGCCGAGCCTGATATCGTTGAACAGCTTAAGGATAAGACGTTTGGTAAAGAGAAAATAGTGGGTACAATTGATATTCAGCAGCAGACTCTTGGCATTATTGATGCCGTAGGCCAGCATATTTTTAATAATCAGTGCTGGAATATTCCGGCCGGGGCAAAGGGTGCCGAGGGGCTTGTTGTCACAATAGAAGTTCGCTTAAGCCTGGATGGTAACCTGGTTGGGACGCCAAAAATTATGGAAAGTGGGCGTATGAATATGCCGGGGCAGGAGTTTTTCAGGACAGCGGCAGAAAGTGCGTTAAGGGCTGTACGAAAGTGTGCGCCCTATGATTTTTTGCCTAAGGACCAGTTTGATTTATGGCGGGACCTGGAAATCAGTTTTGACCCGGAAAATATGTTAAATGGATAGAAATACAACAGAATGGAGTTTCACGTGAGGTTTTTGAAAATATTGACGTTGATGGTCATGGTATTTTCCCTGTCAACATTCATAACAACATTCACGGCCACAGCGCGGATCGTGGTTGATATCAATCGGGGCCATGCGGACCCGTTACCGATTGCCATTACGGATTTGGTGGATAGTGAAAGTGATATTGTTTCGGGGAGGCCGGTTAAGGATTATGGCCAGCGCATCGCTCTTGTGGTTAAAGCCAATCTGACCCGATCCGGCCTGTTTCGTACGGTAGATTCAGAGGCCTTTATCAAATCCGGCGATACGGAGGCAAATCTTCGTAATCCGAATTTTAATAATTGGAAAGCTATTGGGGCTCAGGCCCTTATGAACGGATCTATCTCCTTGCAGGAGGATGGCCGGCTGAAGGTGGAATTCAGGCTATGGGATGTGCTTGGCGCGAACCAAATAACAGGTCTTCGTTACTTTACATCGCCCAAAAACTGGCGGCGTATTGCGCATTTAATCTCAGATGTGATTTATAAACGGATGACAGGGGAAAGTGGTTATTTTGATACCCGCGTGGTGTATATTTCGGAAAGCGGGCCCGCCACAGCCAAAATCAAACGGCTCGCCATTATGGATCAGGACGGTCATAACCATCTATTTTTGACCAATGGTAAAAATCTGGTGTTGACCCCGCGTTTTTCGCCAACGGCGCAGGAAATAACATATCTGTCGTATCATAATGATGATCCGCGGGTATATCTGTATAATATTGACAGCGGCAAGCAGGAAATTCTTGGGGATTTTCCGGGCATGACCTTTGCCCCGCGTTTTTCGCCGGATGGTAACAAGGTGATTATGTCACAGGCCTATAAGGGGAACTCTGATATTTATGTCATGGAGCTTGGCACCCGGAAAATTCAGCGATTGACCCGTCATACGGCCATTGATACCTCGCCAAGCTATTCACCTGATTCGCGTTATGTTACCTTTAATTCCGACAGAGGCGGCAGTCAGCAAATCTATGTCATGGATTCAAGTGGAAAAAATATTAAACGGATTAGCTTTGGCAAAGGCCGTTACAGTACACCGGTCTGGTCTCCCAGAGGAGATCTCATTGCTTTTACACGTCAATATCGGGGTAAATTTTATATCGGTGTTATGCGGCCTGATGGCAGCGGCGAGAGGTTGTTATCAGAGAGTTATCTTGACGAAGGGCCAACCTGGTCGCCTAATGGGCGGGTAATTATGTTCTTCAGGCAGCAGCCTTATGGCAGTAAAGGACGCGGCGGGGAGACACAATTATGGACGGTAGATTTAACGGGATATAATGAAAGACAGATGATAACGCCGCTTGATGCATCAGATCCTGCATGGTCCCCCTTGATTAGATAAATGATTCTGTTATAGTTTCGCAGGATTGCATGATAAATTACGGTTTAATTAAAATATGCATTCGCCAGTTCTTGAGGGGAATGGCATTTCATCGGTTGGATAAATATGAATAAGTTACGTGGAAGGACCACTAAATGCTGGAAAAAATGAATAGCGTAAAATACTGGGCACTGATTGGCTCAGCCTTACTATTGAGTGCCTGTGCAAATACAAATACAGGTAATGTGCCGGATACACCAACAGATCCTGTTGCCGTGGAAACAGAAGACCCTGTCGAAGCGAACGCCGCCGAATCTGTAGAGGTTGAAACAGTGATGGAAGACCCTGCAACGCAGTCATCTCTGGATACAGCATCGGGCAATTCGGTAGCTTATTTCGGATATGATCGTTATGACCTCTCTTCTGATGCCCGCGCCGCTTTGCAGGCGCAGGCGGGTTGGTTGCAAACGCATGCTGCGGTAAAAATTACCGTAGAAGGCCATTGTGATGAGCGTGGAACACGGGAATATAATCTGGCACTTGGTGACAGGCGCGCTAATTCTGTGAAGAATTATCTGGTCGCACTTGGTGTTGATCCATCGCGTATTCATACGGTGAGCTATGGCAAGGAACGTGCTGCGGTAACCGGTACCGGTGAGATGGCATGGTCAAAGAATCGCCGCAGTTATACGCGCGTCAATTAATATTTTAATTTTTATTAAGAATACCCGCGCGTCATTTTGACTGCGCGGGTATTTTTCTGTCTTTCCCACCTGGAGCATGAGATGAAGAAATATACTTTTTTGCACTTTAAAGAAATCAAGCTGACTTATTTGTTGGGGGTTGCTGCAGGATTACTTTTAATCACCGATGTTGATATGGCACAGGCTCAAAATCAAACGCAGGCGGTGTCAAAACGGCTGGATATTGTTGAAAGGCAGTTAAAGGCTGTTCAACGAAAAGTTTTTACGCCGGGCAGTAAATTCCCCAGTCAGCCAGAGACGCAAGCCGGTGGTACAATACCTGTGATCTCAGACAGTAATATTAAATTTGCTGATATCGAGGCCCGGCTTTCACAAATGGAAAGCCAGCTTCGACAGCTAACGGGCCGTGTTGAAGAGGGTAATTTCCAGGTGGAAAAACTAAATCAGAAATTGGACGTCATGTCCCGGGATTATGAATTTAGGTTCAAGGAATTGGAAGTAGTGAATTCCGGCAAGGACAAGCCCGTTGCTGTAGAAGGTGCCGAAAAACAGGCGGCCATAATCAATGATGTTGCGGATATACTCCCCCCAGGATCAGAAGAGCAACAATATAGCTATGCGCAAAAACTGGTGGCAACCGGACAATATGTAAAAGCTGAAAAAGCACTGAGTGAATTTATTAAGCGTTATCCAAAGGCACCATTGGCCGGTAACGCACAATATTGGCTGGGACAAACCTTTTATGTCCGTAAAATGAACACCAAGGCAACCCGGGCGTTCCTCGAAGGCTATAATAACTACCCTAAAAATGCGAAGGCACCGGCATTTCTATTGAAAATAGGAATGTCATTGAATGCCATGGGGGAAAAGCAGGATGCCTGCGATGCTTACCGCGAGCTGGAAACCCGATTCCCAGGCAGTGTTGAAAATAAAAATGTCCGCCCGTCCGAAGCAAAACGCGCGGGATGTGATTAAATCAGAATTTCATGAATATGCCAGATGCTCTTACATTTTCTGAATTTTCGAACTTGGTTCATAGCGTTTTACCAGCACCTTTATCGGAAACGGGCGGCGGAATTGCGGTGGCGGTTTCTGGCGGCGCAGATAGCCTTGCCTTGACGTTGTTGCTCGGGCAATGGTGTGAAGCAAATAATATCGCCCTGACCGCCTTAACCGTTGATCATGGCCTTCGGGCTGAGGCAAAAGCGGAAGCTGTGCAGGTTGGGCAATGGCTAAAAGAAAAGCGTATTCGCCATGTGATTCTAAATTGGCAGGGAGATAAGCCAAACAGTAATATTCAGGAGAAAGCCCGCATAGCCCGTTATCAGCTGATGGGGGAATGGTGCCAAGAAAATGATGTGAATAAGCTGTTTCTGGCGCACCATCAGGGAGATCAGGCGGAGACATTCCTGATTCGGCTGTTCAGGGGCAGCGGCGTCGATGGCTTGTCTGCCATGAAGGCTAAATCTGATTTCCCGGTTCCGTTGACGCGCAGCAGCACCGTGTCGTTATGTCGGCCTTTACTTGGGGTGGCCAAAAAACGTCTGGAGGCAACATTGCGCCAAAGGGATCAGCATTGGATAGAAGATCCCGGCAATCAGAATGAAAACTATATGCGTGTCAAAGTGCGCAAAATGTTGCAGGATAGCGACATTGAGGGACTGGATACACAAAGAATGGCGCAAACCGCCGCAAGAATGGCGCGGGTACAATCTTTGTTGCAGGCCCTGACCCGGGACTTAATGCAGGAAGCCGTGGAGATATTTCCTCAAGGCTATACACGGGTGAATTTATCGAGGTTTTTGTCAGCTCATGAGGAATTAGCCTTGCGCTGTCTGTCATTGTTGCTTAAAAAAAACAGTGGCCGTAGATATGTTCCGCGTTTTTCCCGAGTGGAGACATTATACAAAAAATTGAAACAGAAAGACTTCTCCGGCCAGACATTAGGGGGCTGCCTGATCGCGCCGGCCCGAACTGTACCAGAGGCGGCCACACTTTTGATAAGCCGGGAAATTGCGGCGATTGATGATAAATGTGATTTTGAAAATAGAGGCGGTTATTTATGGGACAATCGCTTTGAGATAGATATTCCAGATGGCGCGCGGCATGTGAAAAGGCTCGAACTTGCTGAGTGGCGTGTGGTATGTGAATACAATCCCGGGCTTAAAAAACTAAAACTGCCTAAAAAAATCCTATATGGTCTGCCGTGTGTGATTTTGATGAGCGGTGAGGTGATATTGCCAAACTTCATAGCCGGATTTGAAGAAAAAGGATTTAAGGCTATTTTTCTAGCGGGGTACGAGAGGAGTATTTTGTAAATCTTTTCGGGATATGATGATGAAAAAATACTAAAAATAGACTTTTTTCTAAAATAATGCGGTAAAAAGCTATTGTTGGCTTGTTTGGATATAAAAAAGCCTTATTTATGAGAATATAATATGAAATTCACCAATAATTGACTGATGATTGAAAGATACATGAAATATGGGACGTAATGTTTTTTTATGGGCGATTATAGTCGTTTTACTTTTGACCCTTTATGCCGCTATGAGTGGTGGATCGCGTCAGGCGGCAAGTACGGAAATAGATTTTTCCGCTTTTCTTGACAAGGTAGAGGCCGGTCAAGTCATCAGTGTTACGATTAAGGGACAGGATATTACGGGTGAATATGGCGCAGGTAGCAGCGGTACGTTTCATACTTTCGCGCCGGACTATCCGGGCCTTGTCGAAAATTTACGAACCAAGGGGGTCATCATTACCTCTGAGCCTGAGGCGCAAGGCTCATTTTTGAGTGTGTTCCTCGGCTGGTTGCCGATGATTTTGCTGATTGGCGTGTGGATATACTTTATGCGGCAGATGCAGGGCGGCGGCAATAAGGCTATGGGTTTCGGAAAATCCAAGGCGAAGATGCTTACGGAAACCAAAGGACGCGTGACGTTCGACGATGTGGCTGGTATTGATGAAGCGAAAGAAGAATTAGAAGAAATTGTTGAGTTCTTGCAGGATCCACAAAAATTTGAACGGCTTGGGGGAACAATTCCCAAAGGTGCCTTGCTGGTAGGGCCGCCCGGAACCGGTAAAACACTTCTTGCCCGGGCCATCGCCGGGGAAGCGAATGTGCCCTTCTTTACCATTTCAGGCTCTGACTTTGTTGAAATGTTTGTCGGCGTAGGGGCAAGCCGTGTGCGGGATATGTTTGAACAGGCCAAGAAAAATGCGCCGTGCATTATTTTCATTGATGAAATTGATGCTGTCGGGCGGCACCGGGGCGCAGGCCTTGGTGGAGGAAATGATGAGCGGGAACAGACACTTAACCAACTTCTTGTTGAAATGGACGGTTTTGAAGCGAATGAAGGTGTTATTCTTGTCGCAGCAACAAACCGTCCTGATGTTCTGGATCCGGCGTTGCTTCGTCCTGGCCGGTTTGATCGCCAGGTTGTTGTCCCAAATCCTGATATTGTTGGCCGCGAGAAAATTTTGCAGGTTCATATCAAAAAGACGCCAAAGCTTGCGGCAGATGTGAATATTCGGACATTGGCCCGCGGTACGCCCGGGTTTTCCGGGGCTGATTTAGCCAACCTTGTCAATGAAGCTGCCCTGCTTGCGGCGAGAAAAGGCAAGCGGGTGATCTCTATGGCTGATTTTGAAGAAGCCAAAGACAAGGTTATGATGGGCGCAGAGCGGCGATCTATGGTCATGACAGAAGAAGAAAAACGCATGACGGCTTTCCATGAAGCGGGCCATGCGTTGGTTGCGGCAAAATGTCCAGCCTCTGACCCTATTCACAAGGCGACTATTATCCCGCGGGGCCGGGCACTTGGTATGGTGATGCGCCTTCCGGAACGGGATAATTATTCTTATGCGCGTGAGAAGATGCATGCGGATCTTGCTGTGGCAATGGGCGGACGCGTGGCGGAAGAAATTTGTTTTGGGTATGACAAGGTATCTTCCGGGGCCTCCGGCGATATTTCCATGGCGACCAATCTGGCCCGGGCTATGGTCACAAAATGGGGCATGAGTGAGAAACTTGGATTATTGCAATATGGCGATAACCAGGAGGAAGTTTTCCTGGGGCATTCCGTTGCCCGCAGTCAGAATATTTCGGGTGCGACAGCAAAGTTGATCGATGAAGAAATCCGCCGTCTTGTTGACGAGGGGTATCAACATGCAAAGAAAATCTGTACCGGCCATCGGGATCTTCTTGATAATCTCGGTAATGCGTTGTTGGAGTATGAAACGCTTACCGGTGAAGATATTGATAATATCATTGCTGGTAAGGATATTCACAAAGATTTGTCTAATGACGATAATTCCGGAGACACGCCGAATTCTGGATCAGTGCCAAGCACTGACAGCAAGCCTGATAACAATAACGGCGATAGTTTTGGTTCCGATCCCGTTCCTGAAAATTGATGAATGCCTAAGGCCGATAAAAGTAAAATTTACCTGCAGCCTCTGGGAATCCTCAGGGGCTGCAATGCTATTGAGGCGGTAAAGGCGGGGCATGCCCGGTGGCTGGCAGGTGGGCCACTGGCCTTTGGCATCGTTAAGATTATTTTCCGTGAATTATCTGCGGGCACCCGCACAGCGTTAATCCCGGTTGCTGGCCTTGATCCCTTTATGAGTAAGTTGGCGCATGTTCAGCAAGACATGATATCCTCTGGATTTAAGAAAATTTGTGGAAAACGAACTGCCCTTCAGAAGAAACAGCTTTTGCTTCAGGGCATTGTCAATGTGACGCCGGACAGTTTTTCTGATGGGGGAAAATATAATCAACCGACCTGCGCGGTGGCGCACGCCAGAGCGTTGATCGCGGCGGGTGCGGATATCATAGATATTGGTGGCGAATCCACACGGCCCGGTGCCCGGAAAATTTCCATTGATGAGGAATTAAGGCGGGTCATTCCGGTGATCGAAGATTTGTCGGATATTTCGGTCCCTATTTCCATTGATACACGCAATGCAGAAGTGATGAATGAGGCTCTTAAGGCAGGCGCAACGATCGTGAATGATGTTAGCGCCCTGTGTCATGATGAAAAGTCGTTGGCTGTTGTTCAAGAATCGGATTGCCCGGTCATTTTGATGCATTCTCAAAATCGTCCTGATAATATGCAAGATAATCCGGCGTATGATGATGTAACGCTTGATATCTATGACTATCTGGAGAATAGGATTGAGGCTTGCATCACTTCAAATATTGGGCGGGACAGGATAATCATTGATCCGGGCATTGGCTTTGGCAAAACAGTTGACCATAATATCGCGTTGATGTCTAATTTATCACTGTTTCATGGGTTGGGCGTGCCAATTATGCTCGGTGTGTCGAGAAAAAGCTTTATCGGGCATGTTTCTGGCCATGTTTCTGGGGGCGCCGGAGCTGCCGACCGGCTTTCAGGATCACTGGCTTTTGGGCAGGCAGGTTATGATCTGGGGATTCAGATATTGCGGGTTCATGATGTAGAGGAAAGCCGCCAAGCCAGAGACGCCTGGGTAAAGCTTGGCAGATAAAAATACCAAACTAGTCCATTTGTCATATTATAAACATCGTTCTTTTGCTTTATACTGTCTGTTCAGTATGTATTAATATCTGAATGATATAAGTCGGTTAGTAATTTTCATAATTATAAAAAAGAAAACATATGGCACGGAAATATTTTGGCACAGACGGCATTCGCGGAAAAGCAAATGAGGGGCATATGACCGCAGAGGTTGCCATGCGTGTGGGTATGTCGGCGGCAAAACATTTCACGCGCGGCGATCATCAGCATCGTGTCGTTATTGGTAAAGATACGAGACTTTCAGGCTATATGTTAGAGCCTGCCCTGACAGCAGGTTTTACGTCAATGGGCATGGATGTCATTATGGTTGGGCCAATGCCGACCCCTGCGGTTGCCATGTTAACGCGCTCACTTAGGGCTGATCTGGGCGTTATGATCTCGGCATCGCATAATGTCTTTCAGGATAACGGATTGAAATTATTCGGCCCGGATGGGTATAAATTATCCGATGATATTGAACTGGAAATTGAACGGCGTATGGACAATGGTTATGCCGATAATCTGGTGCCGTCGGAGAAACTCGGGCGGGCGCAGCGACTTGAGAATGCCGTTGGCCGCTATATGGAATTTGCCAAAAACACCTTTCCCAAGAAACAACGCCTTGATGGTTTGAAAATTGTTTTGGACTGTGCCAATGGTGCGGCATATCGTTCGGCACCGAGTGTCTTATGGGAATTAGGGGCTGAGGTTATCGCTGTTGGTGTCAGTCCCAATGGTAAGAACATCAATGAAAAATGTGGTTCGACATATCCGGAATTGATTTGCGAAAATGTTGTTCTTCATGGCGCGGACATCGGAATTGCCCTGGACGGTGATGCGGATCGACTAATTGTTTGTGACGAGAATGGCCAAATCATAGACGGTGATCAGCTGATGGCTACTGTTGCAACATATATGAAAGATAGCGGGAAATTACGCGGTAATGCGATGGTAAGCACCATCATGTCAAACCTTGGGCTTGAGAAATATCTGGAAACGATCGGTATTGACCTGATCAGAACACAGGTGGGCGATCGTTATGTGGTGGAAGCCATGCGGGAAAAAGGCCTTAATCTTGGCGGTGAGCAGTCCGGGCATATCGTGTTGAGCGATTATGCGACCACGGGAGACGGATTGATCGCGGCTTTGCAAATCCTGTCCGTTATTGTCAGCAGCGGTAAACCGGTGAGTGAAATTTGTCATTTATATACGCCCTATCCTCAATTGCTTAAGAATGTGCGTTACGCTCAAGGTACGGACCCTTTGTCGGTTCCATGTGTGAAAGAAGCCATCAGTGAAGGCGAAAACCGATTGAACGGCAGCGGTCGTCTGGTGATTCGAAAATCAGGCACCGAACCTTTGGTCCGGGTGATGGCAGAAGGACAGGATGATAAGTTGATTAGTTTAGTTGTGGATGATATTGTTGCTACAGTTGAAAGATTATCGGCTTAGGCCTCTAATCCCTAAAAAATGTGACCATAAGTTGTAAACAGATATCGTGCAGGGAAAAATTCTTACCATAGCCGGCTCTGATCCCTGCGGCGGCGCGGGTATCCAGGCAGATATAAAAACCATTTCGGCCCTTGGTGGTTATGCCATGGCGGCCATCACCGCAATCACGGTACAAAATACCCGTAAAGTCTATAAAGTTTATCCTGTTCAGGCCGACAGAGTCGGTGATCAAATACGCACGGTATTGGATGACATTATGCCGGATGCCATTAAAATTGGTATGATGGCGACCGCAGAAATCACGGAAGTTTTATGTCAGATATTCTCAGATTATCCGCATATTCCGTTGATTGTTGATCCTGTAATACTATCCACCAGTGGCCATCAATTGTTGGAGAAAAGGGGCATTGATATCCTGTTATCTGATTTTCTGCAGAGATTTGACCTGATCACGCCAAACCTTGCCGAGGCAGCCCTGTTAAGCGGCATGGATGATGTCTGCACCCTTGGCGATATGAAGCTGGCCGGCGAAAAAATACTTTCGTTAGGTGCGCGCGCTGTCCTGATCAAGGGGGGGCATTTACCAGGTGACGCGTTAACAGATATTTTGATGACACCTGAGGCAGAGTACGAATTTACCGGCCGTAAGCTTGTGACGCGCAATACCCATGGAACGGGCTGTACCTTGGCTTCTGCCATTGCGACGGGCATTGGTCAGGGAATGCCCATGGAAAGCGCTGTGGCCAGAAGCCACAGGTATGTTCACAAGGCTATTCAGCAGGCGCCGGGTTTGGGCGGCGGCAAGGGGCCGCTAAATCACTTGGTAAATCTTGATTAACCGCATTTTACGCTTTAATGTGGATCATATTTTTATAAAAATCAGTCTCCGGGATGTTATATAATGAAACAGTCAATCCTCATTGCTATTCTTGCTGCGTTAGCTTCTTTGTTTTCCCCTGTCGCCATGTCGCAAACCGCGGAACAATTGCATGATAAGTTTCGCCAGCTAAGTGATGAAGTTTTGCCAACCCCGAATGTGTATCGTACGGCTTCGGGTGCGCCGGGCCATAAATACTGGCAGCAGCAGGCAGATTATAAAATTGATGTTACCCTTGATGATGAAAAACAACGTCTCATCGGCTTGGCAAAGATAAAATATTACAATAATTCGCCTGACAGGCTGCGATATTTATGGGTGCAGCTTGATCAAAACCGTCATTCTCAGGATACTATTTCAGAGAGGTCATCTTTCTCTGGCAGTACGCCGAAAACCGGCTTCAGGGCATTGCGCCAGAAGATGCATAAGAAAACCTATGACGGTGGGTATGATATATCAGCGGTAATGGATAGCGGCGGCGCGGCGTTAACATATGTCATAAATGATACGATGATGCGTATTGATTTGGCGACCCCCTTGCGCCCGGGTGAGACGTTCAGTTTTACTGTTGAATGGTCATATAATATTCTGGATGCTAAAATTATTCGTGCGCGCGGCGGCAAGGAATATTTTAAAGAAGATGGTAATTATATTTATGAAATAGCCCAATGGTTTCCCCGCATGGCCAGCTATTCAGATTATGATGGCTGGAGCAATAAGCAATTTATAGGTAACGGTGAATTTACCCTTGAATTTGGCGATTATGAGGTTGCCATAACGGTCCCGGCCGATCATGTGGTTTCCTCTACCGGGACGCTGCAAAACCCGATGAGTGTACTGAGTACCAAGCAGCAGAAACGCCTGAAAGAGGCAGAAACAGCCAAAACACCAGTGATGATCATTACATCAGAGGAGGCTGCTGCTAAATTAAACGCCCGCGCAACCACAACCAAAACCTGGCGTTTTAAAGCTGATAATGTGCGGGACTTTGCCTTTGCATCATCGCGGAAATTTCTTTGGGATGCGCAAGGTTATTACCAACCTGAAAATGGCAAAACAGTTATGGCCATGTCTTTTTACCCGGAAGAGGGCAACCCCTTATGGGAGAAATACTCCACCCAGGCCATCATTCATACGTTGGAAGTCTATAACAGATATGCTCTCATCTATCCTTACGCTGTTGCCCAGTCCGTGAACGGGCCTGTTGGCGGTATGGAATATCCTATGATCACCTTTAACGGCCCGCGGCCAAGCAAGGATAAAAAAACCGGCAAGAAAACCTATAGTGATCGCACTAAATACCGTTTGATTACGGTGATTATTCATGAGATTGGCCATATATACTTTCCCATGATTATCAATTCTGATGAGCGGCAGTGGACCTGGATGGATGAAGGGTTAAATACCTTTCTTCAGGGTCTTGCGGAAGAGGAATGGGAGAAAGATTACCCGACAAGGCGCGCCGAGCCATATCAAATTGTCGATTATATGAAAAGTGATAAACAAGTGCCGATCATGACCAATAGCGAGTCTATTTTGCAATTTGGTAATAATGCGTATGGTAAACCTGCCGTTGCGCTGCGGATCTTGCGAGAGTCTATTATGGGCCGGGCGTTATTTGATTTTGCTTTCCGGGAATATGCGCAGCGCTGGAAATTCAAACGTCCGACACCTGCGGATTTCTTCCGCACGATGGAGGATGCCAGCGGCGTTGACCTGGACTGGTTCTGGCGTGGCTGGTTCTATACCACAGAGAATGTGGATATTTCCCTGGACAATGTCCGGCATTTTAATGTGAATACAAAGGATCCTGAAATAGAAGAAGCCTTCAAACGCCGTAAAGAGAATGAAAGGGGTATTTCACCTGCCCGTCTTGCTGATAAGGCACTCGAAAAAAGGACGGACCGTTTTCCTGAATTACTTGATTTTTATAATGAAAATGACAAATTTACCGTGACCAATAAGCAGCGCAATGACTATATAGCGTTGCTTAAGACGTTGGAAGACTGGCAGAAAGAACTGCTGAAGGAAAAATCCAATATTTACCTGATGGATTTTAGCAACAAGGGTGGATTGGTGATGCCAATATTCCTCCAGGTGGCCTATGAGGATGGCAGCATAGAGGATATTCGCCTTAACGCAGAAATTTGGCGGAAGAATTCCCAAAAAGTCACGCGGATGCTCATCACAGAAAAACAGGTGAAGTCTGTCATGGTTGATCCATATTGGGAGACAGCTGATGTTGATATGGCCAATAATCACTTTCCGCGCCGCATTGAGAAATCCCGTTTTGAGCTTATTAAGCGTAAAAAACAACGTGATATGATGAAGGAATTTGATACCAAACTCACAAGTGATAAAGATAAAGCGACGAAGAAAAAGAAAAAAGACTAAGAAATGATGTCCTTTTTTAAACGATCTGCCATTGTCATATTCATATTGATGGGCATGCTTTCTATGGGGCATGGGCATCGTTTCTATGCCGCTTTTACGCAGATTGATATGAAGGAAGGCACGCAGACGATTGAGGTCGTTCATCGATTGGTCACCCATGATGTTGAAGATTTACTGACGTCAAAATTGGGCAATTCTTCTGCTCTTACCAATGCTGAGGTCGAGCCTATGTTGAAGGCATTCGCCGAAAAAGGGTTTGCCATTTTTGATGTTCAGGGCAATCGTCTTCCGCTCAATTGGGTGGGGATGGAGTATAAAACGGATAACGTCTATATATATCAGGAAGCGCCGCTGCCTAAGAATCTGGTGGCACTTATAATTGTTAATCGGTTATTTATGACATTGTTCGAGGATCAGAGAAATACGGTCAATGTGGCATGGAATGACAAAATTCACACCCATATATTCACGGATGAAGTGGATCAGCACAGGATCAGTTTTAATAAGGGTGATTAAGCATTTTTGGATAGCGTAAGAATTTTATTTTGAATTTTTTATATCGAGGGCCTAAATATCCAGCTCAGCGGCTTTTTCGGCGTTCTCCTGAATGAACTTAAAGCGCAGCTCGGGTTTTTTCCCCATGAGGGCATCAACCTGTTCCGAGGTATCCAGGCGTGTGCCTTCGGGGATAATAACGCGCAGCAGGGTGCGCTTTTCCCGTTTCATGGTGGTTTCTTTAAGCTGGGCGGCAGGCATTTCGCCCAGGCCTTTAAAACGGCTTATTTCAATCTTGCCGCGGCCTTTAAATTCTGTTTCCAGAAGTTCGTCTTTATGTTGATCATCGCGGGCATAAAATACCGTACCGCCCTGGGCAATTCGGTATAATGGCGGTTGCGCCAGATAAAGGTTGCCATTTTTAATCAGCTCAGGCATTTCCTGATAAAATAGCGTGATCAGCAGGGTCGCAATATGGGCACCGTCCACATCCGCATCGGTCATGATGATAATTTTTTCGTAGCGTAAATCATCGCCGTTAAACTTATCACCCGTACCGCAGCCCAGGGCCAGGGTAATATCCGCGATTTCCTGATTGCCGCGAATTTTATCACGGGTGGCACTGGCTACATTAAGAATTTTTCCGCGAATAGGCAATATGGCCTGGGTTTTCCGGTCACGGGCCTGTTTCGCTGACCCGCCCGCTGAGTCGCCTTCAACAATATAAATTTCGGTGCCTTGAGGCGCATCCTGGCTGCAATCAGATAATTTTCCGGGCAGGCGTAATTTACGTTTATTGGTGGCTGTTTTACGTTTTACGTCTTTTTCTTCCCGCCGGCGCTGGCGTTCTTCGGCCCGCTCGAGCGCCCATGCCAGCAAATCATTTGCCATGGCGGGCGCACCGCTGAGCCAATGATCAAAATGATCTCGAATGGCATTTTCAACCAGTCTTGTGGCTTCCGGGTTGGTCAGCTTGTCTTTGGTTTGACCTTGGAACTGCGGGTTTTTAATGAAAACAGAGATCAGGCTACAGCTATTAACAAAGATATCTTCGCCCGTGATGCCGGCGGTTTTCTTATTCCCGATTAATTCACCATATGCCTTGAGGCCTTTTAATAATCCTGAGCGAATGCCGGCCTCATGGGTGCCGCCAATGGGGGTCGGTACTGTATTGCAGTATGAGCGGATATTGCCGTCGCCATATTCAGGCCAGCTAACCGCCCATTCCACGCGGCCCATATCATCGGCAAGGGCGGAAATGCCGTGGAAATTTTCCTCGGTCACGCGCGGCCTTTTTTCCATGGCTGTTGTTAAATAATCATTCAGGCCGCCAGGGAAATGGAAGGTGTCTTTCTCAAGAACAGCATCGCCGTCCTTGATCAGTTCCGGGTCACATTGCCAGCGGATTCCAACGCCCCTGAATAAATAAGCCTTTGATTTGGCAAGCTGATATAATTTGGTTGGTTTTAATTTGGCGGCTTTGCCGAAAATCTCGTGGTCAGGAAGGAAAGTAACCTTGGTGCCGCGCCGGTTATTGGTGGCCCCAATATTTTCCAGTTTTGAGGTTGGTTTTCCGCGCGAGAAGCTTTGTTGCCAAACCTGTTTATCCCGCGCCACCTCAACGGTCAGCCATTCGGACAGGGCATTGACCACTGATATACCCACACCGTGGAGGCCACCTGATGTTTCATAGGCCTTACTGTTAAATTTACCCCCGGAATGAAGTGTTGTGAAAATAATCTCGAGCGCGGATTTATCTTTAAATTTTGGATGGGGGTCGACCGGAATGCCGCGGCCATTATCGGAAATTGTGATCGCGCCATCCTTATGCATATGGATTTCAATTCTGCTGGCGTGTCCGGCCACGGCTTCATCCATGGAATTGTCGAGCACTTCGGACACAAGATGGTGCAGGGCTCTTTCGTCGGTGCCGCCCACATACATGCCGGGACGCAGTCGAACAGGCTCTAGCCCTTCGAGTACTTCAATGTCTTTGGCAGAATAATCGGTCGTGGTTATGGCCGTATCAAAAAGGTCAGTCATATGGGCGAGAATCTCTAAATCATGTTGTTAATGACTTTTGGATACACTATACGATCGAAGATAACAATATCCAGATATTGATTGAAATTGAATTTCTCAAATAATCAGGCATACTCGATTCATGAATAATAATTGGTACCAGGAATAATGAGGCTGATGAGGATGACATTTTCCCGGGTCTTTGGGAAAAAGGCTCTGTCGCTGGCCGTTCTTTTTCTTTTTCTCTTTCTTGTGGGCATGGGGTTTGGGACGATATGGATATTCCACGATATTAAGACAAAAGAAACACAAAAATCTGAAACGGTTTTGGCCTTTGAGGAGGACCATAATATTATCGAGGTTGAAATCCTGGACACTACAAAAGCCACAGATGACACGTTGATATCGCAAGATGAACCGGCTGAATTAAATTATCCCATTGAAAAGCATGAAGACCCTCAGCCCAATCAGGCGGAAATCTGGAGACTGAATGGGGTACAAGTCACGGACAATGTGGATGGCAAGCCACAGGTTACGATTGTTATTGATGATTTAGGAGTCGTCAAAAACACGACTTTGGGGATCATCGCTATGGAAGGCCCCCTTACGTTATCCTTTTTGCCTTATGGGAGGAATTTAAGGGAAATCACACAAAGTGCGGCAAAAAAAGGTCATGAATTGATGATTCATCTGCCCATGGAACCAAGGGGAGATAAAGATCCGGGGCCACATGCCATGCGGGTTGATGCGACCGATGGACAAACCATGAAAGATTTATATTTCAATCTATCTCAATTTGAAGGTTATGTCGGGCTTAACAATCATATGGGCAGTGCTTTTACCGAGGATAGGGCTGGCTTGGGACTGGTGCTGGATGAAGTGAAGAAAAGAGGACTTCTGGTATTGGATTCACGCACTTCGCGCAAATCCCTATTGGCAGAATTGGCATCGGATAAGAATATTCCCAATATGACCAGGGATGTTTTCCTGGATAATGTTCAGGATGTGGATTATATTTTGGGACAGCTCTTAAAACTTGAGAAAATGGCTAAAAAAAGAGGCCATGCCATTGCCATAGGTCACCCATATCGTGAAACGATTGCCGCCCTGACGCTTTGGCTGCCCACGTTAAAGGAAAAAGGCATTGCCCTTGTCCCCTTGTCGCATATCATGAAAAGGAAATATGACAATATTCTTCTGGCCAAGGGCCGTGATAAAGAAGAAATACCGCTATCACCGTAAGTCCCCGTCATTATCTTAATTATTGTTTTTTGGGGGTGCCGGAAAAACTGACCGCTTCTTCTGCCGCGCGGAACTGGGCGCGGGCCTTGGCCTGACATTCAGCATATTCTGATTCTGGATCGCTGTCGGCGACAATACCCGCGCCGGCTTGAACATGCATCAGGCCATCTTTGATAATAGCGGTTCTGAGGACAATACAGGTATCCATGCTGCCATCAGCAGAAAAATAACCGACAGCACCGGCGTAAATGCCCCGCTTGTCAATTTCCATTTCATCAATAATTTCCATGGCGCGAACTTTCGGGGCACCACTGACGGTTCCGGCCGGGAAACCAGCGGCCAAGGCCTGAAGTGAATCCGTTCCCGGTTTAATTTTGCCGCGAACTTCTGATACGATATGCATGACGTGGGAATATAGTTCGATAATCTTGTTCAGGGTGGGTTTAACCGTGCCGACCTTTGCCACCTTGCCGACATCATTACGACCAAGGTCAAGCAGCATAAGATGTTCTGCGAGCTCTTTTGGGTCTGCCAGCAGGTCTTGCGCCAACATCTGGTCTTCTTCGGGCGTATCCCCTCTTGGACGGGTGCCTGCGATTGGCCTGACGGTGATTTCATCGTCCCGAAGCCGCACCAGAATTTCAGGGCTGGAACCGACAACTGAAAAGTCACCAAACCTTAAATAAAAGAGAAAGGGTGACGGATTGGTTCTTCTGAGCGCCCTGTAAAGTGAGAAGGGGGGCAGGGGAAAGGGTGTCGTAAAGCGCTGAGAGAGGACAACCTGAAAAATATCGCCCGCCTTAATATATTCTTTGGCTTTTTTGACCATGGCCAGATATTTTTCTTTTGGGGTATTTGATATGGGATCCGCCATTTTAAGAAGATCATCAGATATCTTTTTTGACCCGCCAAGAGATTGGGACAGTGCATCTTCAATCTCGCAAAGTCTGGTCTCAGCACGTGAAAAAGCCGTTTTTGCGGTTATATCATTTTGGGGCCGAACTGGTGTTACAATGGTCAACAGGTCAGTCACTGAATCAAAAACCACCATAATGGTTGGCCGCAAAAACATGGCATCTGGAATACCCAGTTTATCTGGCTTTGCCGGCCCGAGTTTCTCCATAAGGCGAACCAGGTCATATCCCATGTAACCTATTAAGCCCGCCGCGGACGGCGGCATGCCGGCAGGCAGATCAATAAGCGATTCTTCCAGCAAATCTTTTAGGCTGTCCAGGGTGTTTTTACGCTCGGGATGATAAGCGGTTTCATCACCGGTTGTTGTTAAGGCAGATCGGTTGATTTCTGCCGTGTCGCCCATGCAGCGCCATATAATATCCGGTTTTAGGCCAATGAACGTATAGCGTCCGCGACTGGCACCGCCCTCGACAGATTCGAGCAGGCAGCAATATTCTTGTCCTTTGGCGCTCAGCTTCATAAAAGCAGAAACTGAAGTTTCCAAGTCCGCGACCAATGTTGTCCAGATTACCTGAGGTTTATTGCTTTCATACCGGGCTTTAAATGTCTTAAAATCAGGTGAAAAAGACATTATTGCTCCCGAGAGGCCAGTTGATCATGTACCGCGTCAATCGCTCGTTTGTTGATGGTGACTGGCAGGTTCGCCTCTAAATGTCTCCAGTAATTGGCCAGAAAACGTTGTTGATATTCTTGCCGTAATAATTGTTTTAATTGAGCAGATTGCGCCGCAGGCATGGACGTGCCGGGATGGTTGCGGGACAATAGTTTGATGATGACAAAGCCATTACCATCTGAGGCGGGCATAATTTTTGCGCGGCCTATATCCAGGGTAAATATGCTGTCCTGAATTGCTCGAGTGACTTTGCCGGTCTGATCATTGCGGGCTAAAGTTACTGAGGTATAACCTATATTATTGCCAATATTATTAGCCGTATTATTGTCAGCTGTGGCAAATTCAGCAAGCCTTTCCCCGTCCTGTGCCTTGGCCAGGATATCGTTGGCCTGCGCGCTGGCCAATTGCTTGCGGGTATCAGCCTTCCACATATCAAAAACGCTTGTTTTAACTTCTTCGAAGGGACGTAGGGCGGCTTCCTGGATGCTATCGACCACAACAAGGAAATATTCGCCGTCGCCCATTTCTTCTAATAATGGTTCGTCTCCCTCCAGCGTATCAAATGCACTCGCCAGAAATAGGGGGTCGTTGGGGATATCAGGTGCGAGATCGCCTTTCGGGTTATATCCATTGCGATCAATGCGCGAGGCAATGTTGAGTGTAAGGCCCAAATTCGCGGCAAGCTCTGATAAGGAACTGCCCGCCGCCAATTCATCATTGATGAGCTCAGATTTGGTATATAGAAGGTCGAGGGCCTTTTCCATTTTCAGGTTATCAACCGTTTCCTGCCGTAGGTTGCCTATCTTGGCCGTTGCAGAAGAAATATTTGTGACGTTGAATATTCGCCAGCCAAAGTCCGTCTCTATAGGGGCGGTATAAGCACCCTGTTTTGCGGCAAATATGCTCTCCGCGGCATTTATACCGAATGAATCTCCGGCATCCTGCAGGGAATTTTCGAGGACAGCGGCATCCTCGGCGGTTGAGCCTGAAGCGGTAATTATTTCGGCAAATGTTTTTCCTGAGCGAAGATCCGCAAACGCCTTGTCAGCTGTTTCCTTGTCATCGAAAAGAATTTGTTCGAAATCACGGGTTTCATTTTCAACAGACGCTTTGGCCGCGGCGCCTATTTCGGCATCAGTAACGGTTATGCCGCCGACAAATTCCTTGGCTGATAACGTGACAAATTGAACATCACGATATTCCGGTGCCATATAATTTGCGGTATTGTCATTATAATATTGCATCAGCTCGTCATCATCCGGTTCCGGAATATTGGTAATGGATAAAGCCGGAACCGTAAGTATTTCAGCGGTTCTTTCCTCGTTCAGGAATTTGATAAAGGTCTTTTCTACGGCTTTGGGAACGGAAATGCCGCTGATGAGGGATGTCATCAGATATTGACGCTCCAGTTGTTTCCGTAAAATCTCTTCGAATTCACCAGATGTATAGCCTTGATAACCGGCAATGCTTTCAAATGTATTTTTGCTGAATTCACCAAGCGTGTCCTGAAAGGATTCAACGCCCATGATGAAGTCACGTAACTGTGCATCCGTAACCCGAATGCCCATAGTATGTGCAGCATGGGCGAATGTTTTCGCCTGTACCAGGTCAGTAACCCATTGTCGTGACAATCCCTGATCAATGACCATTTCCCGGGTGACTTCGCCATTTGACTGTTGCTGGATTTCGGAAAATTTATTCTGAAATTCCCGAGCATATTCGTTAAGTGTCAATTTTTCGTCACCGATATCGGCAACTTTACTGCCCGCACCGCCCAATATATCCCCGCCAATACCCCATAGGGCAAAGCTGGCGATTAATAGCCCGAGTAATGCTGTCGCGAAATAAGAGGTAAGGCCGTTTCTAAGAAACTGTAACATTTATATAAGCACCTGTGTTTTTGTTATCCCGTTTTTTACCATCTTCTTTATTTACCGTCTTCCGGGTTTTTTATCGGTAGAAAATTTGGAATAACGCCTTATGAATAACATCTAAGCGGAATCATGGAAATTTGTGGCATGATAATGATCTGAAAGCGGCATCGCAACCCAAAAAGCCATGTCTTGAGGGTTATTTTTGTTTGGGTGCTTTTCCCGGCACTGAAATAAAGAAAAGGAACTGTCTTTCTGGATATATTTCTGATAATGAACAGGGTGAAATAATTATGGTCCTGAAAACCCGAACGTGAGAAAATGACATGACAGTCCCTAAAGCGCTTGTTGCCGGCAACTGGAAAATGAATGGTTTGACAGAATCTGGCGCGGAAATCGAAAAACTCTATGGCATGATTTCCGAAAATGATGCCAAATGTGATGTTTTAATCTGCCCACCTGCAACTCTCATTGCCTTGGTCGCGGGAAAAGGAATCGAGATAGGCGCTCAGGATTGCCATATGAATACAAGCGGTGCCCATACCGGTGATATTTCAGCACTTATGTTAAAAGACCTGGGCTGTCGTTACGTCATCGTCGGACATTCTGAACGGCGCGGGGATCATGGTGAGACAAATGATATCGTAAAATCCAAGGCACTGGCCGCTCATCAGCAGGGTCTGACAGCAATTATATGCGTTGGCGAAAGTGATGCGGACCGGGACTGCGGCGATACATTGGATGTGGTGACAACGCAAGTTAAAGCCTCTATCCCTGAGGATGCCGTTGCCGGCAATACGGTGATTGCTTATGAACCGGTCTGGGCAATAGGGACAGGCAAGACTCCGACGGCGGATGATGTCGCGGAAGTGCATACGGTCATTCGGAATTTATTGATGGATCGCTTCGGGGATGAGGGTGAGATGGTGCGGATATTATATGGTGGATCTGTCAAGGCTTCAAACGCGGATGAACTAATGTCTGTTTCCAATGTAAACGGGGCATTGGTTGGCGGGGCAAGCCTGAAAGCGGATGATTTTTTTGGTATTATTAACGCTTATCAGTAGGGCACTATTCATTTTCTGTTCAATATACATTTTAGGCTAGCCATATGAAACAGATTAGAGTAAAAGCCTGTTAAATCAATTATAGATGCAGATAATAAAAGAGTTTGATATATGCAAGAGATAGTTCTTGTTGTTCATTTGATTTTGACGATTAGCCTTGTGGTGCTGGTACTTGTTCAGCGCTCCTCAGGGGGAGCTTTGGGTATCGGCGGCGGTGGCGGCGGACAGACCGGGATGATGTCTGGTCGCAGCTCGGCTACTTTTCTGACGCGCGTTACGACATATGTTGCCGTCGCGTTCTTTGTGACGAGCCTGGGCCTTGCGGTCATTGCGAAGCAGCAGACTGCGGATAGTTCTGTATTTGATGTTGAGCAAAAAAATATTGAGCAGATCGTGCCGGAAAATAAACCAGAACCCGTTATTCCGGATTCTGAATAAAGTAATTTTGCCCAGAATTTTATGCCGGAATTTTGCCCGGATTTTAATGGTTGAATTTGGCGGCTGAATCTGTGGCTGGTTTATGTGAAAAGGGCCGGTTTCTGTTCTTCAGGCCTAGTGATATTAATATTTGTTCGGGATACTTATCTGTCAATGGCACGTTATATTTTTATTACAGGTGGGGTTGTTTCTTCTCTGGGGAAGGGCATCCTGTCTGCCTCCCTTGCTGCCTTGCTTCAATCCCGGGGATATACGGTTCGTCTCAGAAAACTGGACCCTTATTTGAATGTTGATCCGGGTACCATGTCGCCGTATCAGCATGGAGAGGTTTTTGTGACCGATGACGGCGCGGAGACTGATCTCGACCTTGGGCATTATGAACGGTTTACCGGCGTGCCGTCGCGCCGTAGTGACAGTGTTTCTTCTGGCCGGATTTATAGTGATATTCTCACCAAAGAACGCCGGGGGGACTATTTGGGGGCCACTGTTCAGGTGATTCCCCATGTCACAAATGCCATTAAGGAATTTGCAACTTCGGATGTGGACTCTGATACGGATTTTGTTCTCTGTGAAATTGGTGGTACCATTGGTGATATTGAAAGCCTGCCTTTCCTGGAGGCCATTCGCCAGCTTGGCAATGACCTTGGGAAAGCCAATGTCTGTTATATCCACTTAACGTTAGTGCCCTATCTTTCGGCGGCAGGTGAATTAAAAACAAAGCCGACCCAGCATTCTGTTAAGGAACTTCGGAGCATTGGTATTCAGCCGGATGTGCTTGTTTGCCGCTCTGAGCATGAGATAGAGGATTCGGATCGTCGTAAAATCGCCCTATTCTGTAATGTGCGGGAATCTGCGGTAGTACAGGCTTTGGACGCGGGCAGTATTTATGAAGTTCCCCTGAATTATCATGCCGAAGGACTTGATGCTGAAGTTTTATCGTCATTTGGCATTGATCCTGGACTTACGGATGCCGACCTGACACGCTGGCATGAAATTATGGGGCATGTGACCAATCCGGAAGGTGACGTGACCATCGCCGTTGTCGGCAAATATACAGAATTGAAAGATGCTTATAAATCCTTGATTGAGGCACTAGTGCATGGCGGTTTTGCCAATAATGTCAGAGTAAATATTGAATGGTATGATGCGAAAATTTTTGAGAATGATACGGATTTGGCCGCGCATTTTGAGCATGTCGAAGGCATCTTGGTTCCGGGCGGATTTGGGGAGCGCGGCGCAGAAGGAAAAATTGCCGCGGCACGTTTCGCCCGCGAGCAAAAGATACCTTATTTTGGCATATGTTTCGGTATGCAGATGGCCTGTGTTGAAGCCGCCCGCAATATGGCCGGAATAAAAAATGCCAACTCAACAGAATTTGGACAATGTGATCACCCGATTGTTGGTTTGATGACGGAATGGGGCCGGGGCGGTGCTGTACAAACCCGCACAGAAGACGACGATAAAGGCGGGACTATGCGTCTTGGTGCTTATAAAGCCAAATTAATAGAGGGCAGCAAGGCGGCAGAGATTTACGGCAGTGAAGCAATATCAGAACGCCATCGCCATCGGTATGAAGTGAACATCAACTATCGCAAGAAACTGGAGAAGGCTGGTCTGACGTTTTCCGGGCTATCGCCTGATAATGAACTGCCAGAAATTGTTGAAATTAAAGATCACCCCTGGTACATAGGTGTGCAATTTCATCCAGAACTCAAATCCAAGCCATTCGAACCCCATCCCCTGTTTGCATCCTTTATTGGGGCTGCGGTAAAGCAATCCAGACTTGTTTAAAATATATTCATTAGAGGTTACAATATGACTGCAATCATTGATATTACTGGTCGTGAAATTCTTGACAGTCGCGGCAATCCAACTGTTGAAGTTGATGTCACGCTTGAAACCGGTGCCTTTGGCCGTGCTGCTGTGCCGTCTGGTGCCTCAACTGGGGCGCATGAGGCGGTAGAGCTTCGCGATGGCGGCGCGCGGTATTTTGGCAAGGGGGTTCTGAAAGCCGTGGATGCGGTCAACGGTGAAATATACGATGCTTTGACCGGACTTGATGCGGAAGACCAGATCATATTGGATAAGGTCATGCGTGACCTTGATGGTACTGAGAATAAATCGCGTCTCGGGGCGAATGCTATTTTGGGCGTTAGCATGGCTGTTGCCAAGGCGGCGGCGGATGAGGCGGCTTTGCCGCTCTATAATTATCTCGGCGGGCCATCGGCGCGTATGTTGCCGGTTCCCATGATGAATATAATTAACGGCGGTGAGCATGCTGACAACCCCATTGATATTCAGGAATTCATGATTATGCCGATTTCTGCGGGCAATATTCGTGATGCGGTTCGTATGGGGGCAGAGATTTTCCACACGCTGAAAAAGAAATTATCCGATGCTGGTCATAACACGGGCGTAGGAGATGAGGGCGGTTTCGCGCCAAATCTAAACGGTACGGTAGAGGCACTCGATTTTATTATGCAGGCGGTTGAGACGGCCGGGTATAAGCCGGGTGAAGATATTATGCTAGCTTTGGATTCTGCCTCATCGGAATTTTATAAAGACGGTAAATATATTCTGGCCGGCGAAGGCAAAACATTGGATAGCGATGAAATGGCGGCATATTATGCTGACCTATGTGCAAAATATCCTATCCTTTCGATTGAAGATGGCATGGACGAAGATGACTGGGCGGGTTGGAAGGCATTGACGGATCTTGTCGGTGATAAGGTGCAGCTTGTTGGTGATGACCTGTTTGTAACCAACCCTGTGCGTCTGGCGGATGGTATTCAGCAGGGGGTTGCCAACTCGATTTTGATAAAGGTCAATCAAATTGGTACCTTGACCGAAACTTTTGATGCTGTGGAGATGGCCCACCGGGCGGGCTATACATCTGTTATGTCCCACAGGTCCGGTGAAACCGAAGATGCAACTATTGCTGACCTTGCTGTTGCGATCAATTGCGGACAGATTAAAACAGGCTCTTTGGCGCGCTCTGACCGGCTCGCAAAATATAATCAGTTAATCCGTATTGAAGAAGCTTTGGGCGATGCGGCTACATATGCCGGAACCAGCATTCTGCGGGCTTAATAAAGCAACAGATATTTTATAGTTAAAGGCGGCCAAAAGTCTGGTCGCCTTTTCTTATGGGCTATGGCGTCGTTCACTACTATATATGGTGTTTGTTGTGAGAGTCTTGACTTCAAAGAAAAAAAATAAGAAGAAAAATCTTGACCCGGCGAATCAGTTGTGATTCTCTGTGAACATGACAAATATAAGAGACATACAAAATAGATTTCAAAAAATGATCATTCCGATGATTTGCGCTTTGATTATTGTCTATTTTTTCGTTTATGGTATGCGCGGTATGCAGGTTAAGGCTAGCCTGATTGCAGAAATTGCTATTTTGGAACAGGAATATTACCTTGTGCATGAACGTAAGGTTGATATTGAGAGCCATGCCGCTCTTTTACAGCCGGATAATGTAAATCCAGATTTCCTGGATGAAAAATCCAGAGAAATACTCGGTCTTATGCATAAAGATGAAGTGATTATTCTTCAAAAGTGATAATTCTTAGATTTCCCACTTTTTAATGTGAATTTCCGTAATATATTATGATTTTCTTTTCAGTAGGGTTATTTCTAAATTAACTTAAATTTGATTAATTTTAAATTTTTATTGTATTTCAATGGCTTTTCATCATTTTTTAATTGTTTTTTATCGATAGTCTGCATAAGTAGATATGAAGAACATAGTCTCCAAAAAGCAGGATGGGCTGATACATATGGCTAAAAAACCAACCGTAAGAAAAAAGCTTAAGGGCGGGAAGCCCGCCGCGCGGCGTAAACCCTTAAAACCAAAACCCTTAAAAGCAACATCAGCAGAGCTGAAAGACTTTTATCGTGAAATGTTGTTGATGCGCCGATTTGAAGAAAAAGCAGGACAAATGTACGGTATGGGCTTAATTGGCGGTTTTTGCCATTTATATATCGGCCAGGAAGCTGTCGTGACGGGTATTCAGTCCACGCTTAAAAATGGGGATACTATTCTGACCAGCTACCGCGATCATGCTCATATGCTGGCCTGTAAGATTGACCCAAAAGTCATTATGGCTGAACTGACGGGGCGGGAAACCGGTATATCAAAGGGCAAGGGCGGCTCGATGCATATGTTCAGTGTTGAACATGGATTCTACGGTGGTCATGGTATCGTTGCCGCGCAAGTACCCATTGGAGCTGGTCTTGGCTTTGCACATAAATACCGGGGCACAGATAATGTTTCTGTCGTCTATTTCGGTGATGGTGCGGCCAATCAGGGACAGGTTTATGAAACCTTCAATATGGCGGAACTTTGGCGCTTGCCCGTTGTGTTCGTTATTGAAAATAATCAGTATGCCATGGGAACTGCTGTCAAACGTGCGTCTTCAGAGATTGAATTACATAAGCGCGGGGAGAGTTTCCGCATACCGGGCGAGGCGGTTGATGGTATGAATGTTCTTGCCGTTAGAGAAGCTGCCGCGCGCGCCGTTGAATGGTGCCGGGCGGGAAATGGCCCCATGTTGCTTGAAATGAATACCTATCGTTACCGTGGTCACTCCATGTCCGATCCGGCAAAATATCGCTCCAAGGAAGAAGTTCAGAAAATGCGGGCGGAACATGATGCTATTGATCAGATGAAACAACGGCTTTTGAGCGGAAATATAATGTCTGAGGATGAGATAAAAGCCGTGGATAAAGAAATAAAGGCCATTGTTGCCGAGGCAGCTCAGTTTGCTCAAGATAGTGCAGAGCCTGCGCCTTCCGAGCTTTACACCGATGTTTTAGTTGCAGAATAGAGGATTAAGAAAATGACTATAGAAATTCTGCTTCCGGCAATGTCCCCAACCATGACCGAGGGAACTATTGCCAAATGGAACGTCAAGGAAGGCGATAAAGTCTCCGCAGGCGATGTCTTGGCTGAAATCGAAACCGATAAAGCCACTATGGAGCTTGAAACTGATGAAGAAGGCGTTGTGGGTAAAATATTTGTCCCTGCAGCAAGCGAAGGTATCGCCGTGGGAACTGTCATCGGTGTTATTCTGGAAGAGGGTGAAGATGCCTCTAGTATCGGCGAAATCAGTCCCCCTGTTGCCGCGGCCACTGAGGTTGCCACAGAGGTTGCTATTGATCAAACGGTTGCTGCTGTAGTTCCTGAAAAACACGTCGTTATCGAAGCGGGCCTGCCAGAGGGAACCACCTTTACCACCATCACCGTGCGGGAAGCCTTGCGGGATGCCATGGCGGAAGAAATGCGTCTGGATGACGATGTTTTTGTGATGGGTGAAGAGGTCGCCGAATATCAGGGGGCCTATAAAGTCACGCAAGGGCTGCATGAGGAATTTGGTGACAGGCGCGTCATTGACACGCCGATTACCGAGCATGGCTTCGCGGGACTTGGGGTCGGCGCATCCATGGCGGGACTTAAGCCGGTCGTGGAGTTCATGACGTTTAATTTTGCCATGCAGGCCATTGATCATATTATCAATTCGGCCGCCAAAACAAATTATATGTCTGGCGGCCAGATCAGATGTCCTATTGTTTTTCGTGGCCCGAACGGCGCGGCAAGCCGTGTCGGCGCGCAGCATAGTCAAAATTACGCTTCCTGGTATGCGCATGTGCCAGGGTTGATTGTTGTGTCGCCTTATGATGCCGCGGATGCCAAAGGGCTGCTTAAATCTGCTATTAAAAGCCCTAATCCTGTGGTTTTCCTTGAAAATGAAATGATTTATGGCCAGAGCTTTGATGTGCCTGATATAGCGGATTACACTGTCCCGCTGGGCAAGGCCAAACGTGTTCGGCAAGGCAGTGATGTGACGCTGGTCTCTTACTCTATCGGTGTGAAATTTTCGCTTGAAGCCGCCTCAATTCTGGCGGAAGAGGGGATTGAGGCCGAAGTCATAGATCTTCGTACTCTGCGTCCGCTTGACATGGAAACAGTGATTGCATCGGTTAAGAAAACCAACAGGGTTGTCTGCGTGGAGGAAGGTTGGGTGAGCTGTTCCATAGCTTCTGAAGTTTCAGCGCGCCTTATGGAGGATGCCTTTGATTATCTCGACGCGCCGGTGCTCAGGGTAACCAATGCAGATGTGCCCATGCCCTATGCGGCGAATCTTGAAAAACTTGCTGTTGTTACAACTGATCAAATCGTCAGCGCGGCAAAAAAAGTATGTTACAAAACGGGAGATAAATAATGGCTATAGAAATTTTTATGCCAGCGTTATCTCCGACAATGGAATCCGGCACGCTTACAAAGTGGCTGGTTAAAGAAGGTGATAAGGTGGAAAGCGGTACCATTCTTGCCGAGATCGAAACCGATAAGGCCACGATGGAATATGAGGGCATTGATGACGGTGTTGTCGGCAGGATCATGGTTGCGGAGGGGACAGAAGATGTTGCTGTCGGTACCTTGATTGCTCTATTACTTGAAGAAGGTGAAGACGCGTCCGCTCTGGACAGTATTTTGAGCCGTGACGCCCCCGTTCAAACAACTGTTCAAACAGCAGCTCAGACAACAGCACAAATAGCAGGCCAGACAGAGGCAAAAGTGGAGGCCGCCGTTCTCGAAAAGGCGGCTGGGCCAAAGGGGGGCCGGTTATTCTCATCCCCCCTGGCCAGACGAATAGCGTCTCAGAAAGATATTAATATTGCTGATGTGCCGGGCAGTGGCCCCCATGGCCGCGTGATCAGGCGGGATGTGGAGAATTATGTCCCTGCCGTAAAGACCGCATCAATGCAAGCTCCGGCATCTCTTGATGGCGATGCGGCTTATGTGGAAATCAAGCTCAGTAATATGCGTAAAACCATTGCCAGACGCCTGACAGAATCAAAGCAGACGGTGCCGCATTTCTATCTGGCTGTTGATATTGAACTGGATAATTTGATGTCTGCGCGCAAAGAAATGAACAATATGTCGGACGAATATAAAATATCGGTCAATGATTTTATCATTCGGGCCTGCGCTCTGGCTTTGAAAAAAGTCCCTGAAGCCAATGTGCAATTTGGTGGTGATGTGATGCGGCACTATAGCCGGTCTGATATTTCTGTTGCTGTTGCCATCGAAGGTGGTCTGGTCACGCCCGTGATACGCGGGGCGGAACAAAAGGGTCTGCGCCAAATATCCGAAGAAACGAAACAATTGGCGAAAAAGGCCCGCGATGGTAAGCTTGTGCCGGAAGATTACACGGGCGGGACATTTTCTATCTCTAATCTTGGCATGATGGGTATCAGGCAATTTCAGGCGGTGATTAATCCGCCGCAAGCCGCGATTCTTGCGGTGGGTAGTGGAGAGCAGCGTGTTGTCATCAAAGACGGCGAAATGAAGCCTGCCATGGTTATGTCCGTTAATCTTGCCTGTGATCACCGGGCCATTGACGGGGCGGTTGGCGCTGAATTTCTTGGCGCGATCAAGACTTATCTTGAACATCCCTCAACCATGTTGCTGTGAAGGACTATAATAATGACACAGAAATTTGATATTGTTGTTCTTGGCGGCGGCCCCGGCGGATATGTGGCGGCTATCAGGGCGGCGCAACTAGGGCTGAAAACAGCCGTTATTGAACGGGAAGATCTGGGCGGCATATGCCTTAACTGGGGCTGTATCCCGACCAAGGCTCTGCTGAGAAGCGCGGAAGTTTTCCACAATATGAAGCATGCGGCGGATTACGGTCTCGTCGCAGAAAGCATTGGTTTTGATCTGGATAAGGTGGTCAAGCGCAGCCGGGGCATTGCCGCCCAGCTTAGCGGCGGCATTGCTCATCTGATGAAGAAAAACAAGATCACTGTCATTGAAGGTGAAGGCAAGCTGATTAAGCCGGGATTACTGCGCGTAAGCAAGGACGGGAAGAAAGTTGCTGATGTGGCGGCGACCGATATCATTCTTGCGACGGGCGCGCGGGCGCGGGAATTGCCGCATCTAAAGGCTGACGGAAAGCTTATCTGGACATATCGCCATGCGCTTGTGCCGAATGCGATGCCGAAAAAGCTGCTTGTTATTGGCTCCGGCGCCATCGGCATTGAATTTGCCAGTTTTTATAACGAGCTTGGCGCGGATGTGACAGTTGTTGAGATGATGGACAGAGTTCTACCAGTGGAAGACGAAGAAATATCCAGCTTTGCCCTAAAATCCTTTAAATCACAAGGGGTGAAGATTATCACTTCAGCCTCTGTAACCAAATTAGACAAGAAGAAAGATACCGTTGTTTGTACGGTTGAGGATAATAAAGGCAAGGCTCAGTCAATTGAGGTTGATCGGGTGATTATTGCCATTGGAATCACGGGCAATGTCGAAAATATTGGCCTGGAAGAAAACGGCATTAAGGTTGACCGTGGGCATATTGTTGCGGACGAGTGGGGCCATACAGGTGTCAAGGGGGTTCATGCCATTGGTGACCTGACCGGCCCGCCATGGCTTGCCCATAAAGCCAGCCATGAGGGTGTGATTGTTATTGAGAAAATCGCCCGCGACAAAGGCAATAAGGAAATCAAGGACTTACACCCTATCGACAAGGGTAACATTCCGGGCTGTACCTATTGCCGGCCACAAGTCGCAAGCGTTGGCATGACCGAAAAGGCTGCCCTTGATAAGGGGCATGACATCAGGGTTGGCCGCTTTCCGTTTATGGGTAATGGCAAGGCTATTGCCCTTGGTGAGGCAGAAGGACTTGTAAAGACCGTATTTAATGCTAAAACCGGTGAGTTGCTGGGCGCGCATATGGTGGGTGCTGAAGTAACGGAGATGATACAGGGATATACCATTGCCCGCACGCTTGAGACGACGGAAGCAGAATTGATGCATACGGTATTCCCGCATCCAACACTTTCAGAAATGATGCATGAAAGTGTTCTGGATGCTTACGGCAAGGTAATACATTTTTAAATGACTGAGATCAGCGAATACAGACGTAAACCTGACTGGATCAGGGTTAAGGCCCCCGTATCGAAAGGTTATCAAGAAACCTTTAAGATGATGCGGGAATTGAACCTGAATACGGTTTGCGAGGAGGCGGCTTGTCCAAATATTGGCGAATGTTGGGACAAAAAACACGCGACTGTGATGATCTTGGGCGATACCTGCACAAGGGCTTGTCGTTTTTGTAATATCAAAACGGGTAAAGGAAATCCGGTTGATCCTATGGAGCCGGATAATGTGGCCATAGCGGCGGGCAAGATGGGACTTAATCATATTGTGATCACCTCCGTTGATCGGGATGATCTGGAAGACGGCGGCGCGGATCAATTTGTAAAAGTTATCCAAAAGCTGCGTGAACATGCACCAAATACCACCATTGAAATATTGACCCCAGATTTTCGGAATAAGCCCGGCGCCCTGGAAAAGGTTGTGGCAGCGAAACCGGACGTTTTTAATCATAATCTGGAAACCGTGCCGCGCCTTTATAATTATATTCGGCCCGGCGCACGGTATTTTCATTCGCTGCGCCTTCTTGATCGGGTGAAGGAGCTTGACCCAACCATCTTTACGAAGTCGGGCATCATGGTTGGCCTTGGCGAATCTGAGGCCGAAGTTTTACAGGTCATGGATGATATGCGCTCCGCAGATATTGATTTTATGACCATCGGGCAATATCTACAGCCTACCAAAAAACATACGGCGCTGATTGATTATATTACGCCGGAACAGTTTGATAAATACGCTGCAAGGGCTAAATCCAAAGGCTTTCTTCATGTGGCCTCATCACCGCTGACACG